>OGJI01000044.1_pt1 | contig 148199 bp, 112 predicted proteins | sample 1572031 | NCBI WGS metagenome assembly OGJI01 (sample SAMEA2582119, study PRJEB24529) | metagenome | biome: Human gut stool | place: China | collected 2011
AAATACGATAGCAATCGTGATCAGCACCCCGGGCAAAACCATCCACACGGAACCCGCCGTATCGGACGAAGCATCCGGGAATTTCAAGTATAAGATTGCAGAAGAACTTTCACCCGGGAATATCTTCCGGCTAAGCGTCACGTCATCGGCCACATGACTTAAAAAATTCTTGGATGTCAGAATAAATTTACCATTTTCCTTAATACCGAATTCAAAACGGGAACGGATTCCCGCATCTGTCAGCGTGTTACCGATAAAACCATATAGATTATTCAAATCAACCCGCCCCTCGATCACGTGTTTATCTTCTTTCCCTTCCGGCACAAACCTGTAATTTTCCCCGGTTCGCTCTTTCATGGCTTGTTGCAACTTGGAGATAGAAGTAGCCAAATTATCTTCCTTGAATTTACTTCCCACGAATTCACTGACATCTTTTACCTCCGAATCATCATCAATCAAATTAAGCATAGAATTGGCAACCGCCGACGGGTCATTCTTCACAGCAATCGGACGTTTCGGGTCAATATAAATCGGGGCATCAATCTCCACTCCTCGACTTCTAACCTCAGACAGATTCCTATTTTCAGAAAGCCTACCCGCCTCTTCCTGCTTGCGGATATAATCGACCATATCATCCATAGCTCGGTTAGCCGAGTAGAAGAATTGCTCCTTCTTCACCTCGTAAGCCGTTTGGAAATAACTGGTCTGGAGAATAATCAATCCCAGCAAGGATATACCAAACACAATCCCTAATATGATTATCTGTTGCTTTCTCATACACGCAAATTTAACAAATCCATTTTAACAATTGACAGGATTGACACTATTTAACAAAAATACAACTCATTGATACTCTTCAAAATTTTATCCAATCCGCAAATTAAACAGGCCCACCCCCACTTTCACCCATCTTTAACGTTAATAAAACTTTTGAATTTATCATTTTATCCAACACTTTCCGTTTCCCCAATCCTCAGAAATCACCTAAAACAACGTAGCTTGCCAATCATCCGTTCGCCGATTCTTCCGCAGATGCTTGTAGGCCAAACCCGTCACTTCACGCCCCCGGGGAGTTCTTTTCAGAAAACCTTCCTTAATCAAGAACGGCTCGTAAACCTCTTCCAAGGTTCCCGGGTCCTCACTGACCGCAGTTGCAATCGTAGTCAAACCAACAGGCCCTCCCTTAAACTTATCAATAATCGTCAACAATATTTTATTATCCATATCATCCAGCCCGAACTTATCAATATTCAAAGCTTCCAGCGCAAAGGTCGTGATCTCAAGATCAACCACCCCGTTTCCCTTCACCATAGCAAAATCCCGTACCCGACGCAGCAAGGCATTAGCAATACGTGGCGTCCCGCGACTTCTGGACGCTATTTCCTTCGAGGCTTGACTCGTGATCTTTGTTCTTAAAATAGCTGCCGAACGCTCCACGATTCCCGTCAACACGTCGAGATCGTAATACTCCAAATGACTATTGATTCCAAAACGCGCTCTCAACGGGGCTGTCAGCAAGCCGCTACGCGTGGTTGCCCCGATCAGCGTGAAAGGACTCAATTGGATCTGCACGGATCGAGCTGCCGGCCCTTTATCTATCATAATATCAATTTTGAAATCCTCCATTGCCGAGTAGAGATACTCTTCCACGATCGGACTTAACCGATGAATCTCGTCAATAAACAACACATCATTCGGCTCCAAATTAGTTAACAACCCCGCTAAATCACCCGGTTTATCCAACACCGGACCGGAAGTAATCTTAATCCCGACTCCCAACTCGTTGGCAATAATAGCCGACAACGTTGTCTTTCCCAACCCGGGAGGGCCATGCAACAGAACGTGATCCAAGGATTCTCCCCGCATCTTCGCCGCCTCCACGAAGACCTCCAAATTATCCACAATTTTCTTTTGCCCACGAAAATCACTAAAACTCAACGGACGCAAAGCCTTCTCCAGCTCTTTCTCACTATCTGGCACATTCCCGGTCCTTATATCAAAATTACCCATGTACTACTTTATTAATAACAATCTATTCAATTTGTAAATGTACAACAAAACAATTGAAAACGGAAAATGGAAAATGGAGAATAAATTAATTATCTTTTTTTGGCAAAGAAATTTTTTACCAATTCTCCACATTCATTCTCTAAAACTCCGGTAACCACGTTTGTCTTCGGGTGTAATACAGACAGGGAAAGCCGGGCATACCCCCGATGCGGATCGGCAGCCCCGTACACCAATTCTCCCAATTGGGCCCAAGCAAGCGCACCGCCACACATGACGCACGGTTCTAACGTGACATACAGGGTACAATCATTTAAATATTTTCCTCCCAACAAAGAAGTTGCGGACGTGATGGCAAGCATCTCCGCATGTGCCGTCACATCATTCAAACGCTCGGTTTGATTATGAGCCCGGGCGATTACCCGACCTTTACAAACGACTACTGCCCCTACCGGGATTTCTCCTTCTTCTTCAGCCAAGCGGGCTTCTTCCAACGCTTTCCGCATAAATATCTCGTGCTTATCCATAAATACTATTTTCTCTTATTATACTCTCTTTCTTTTCCCCACGAAACCCAGGTATATATCAAGGCCGAAACGATCAATCCCACGGTCACAAGCAATGCCAGCACCAACCACCAGTTGGCAGACTCCTGTTTCCGGTTCATCTCTTCAATCTCCCGCAGGAATTTTTGATTCTTGTATTTTTTCAACACCTGACGATAACGCCCGTTATCATAAAAAGAATCGTACAACTCCAAAACAGAATCCCGTCGATGCAAGACATCACAAAATGCCTGCCGGTTCTCCATATCCTCGTGATATTCGCTCAGCAATTCCAACACCCGGGCCTGAGCCAATTGACTCTCCGGGGATTCTGCTTTTTTATAACTAATACCTTCCAGATACGCAACAGCCTCATCCTTTTCCCCCATCTCCCACAAACAACGCCCATACCTTAAATAATTCATGAACATCACACCGGGAACCTTTAATTGATTTTCACGAGCATATATCTCGTAAAAGTCAATCGCACTTTTTAATGCTATCAAAGCCGAGTCTCGAAGTCCCTCCTGGATAAAAGATTCGGCAACACGAGTAAGCAACACGTTGCGCATTCCACCTCGTTTTTCATTCATCAACCCGCCCCTTAATATCTCCCGTGCCTTTTCGTGATACCCCAACCCGGAATAAGCCTCGGCTACCTGAATCCCATAACGTCCAAGCCTATTTGAATCCGGCAATTCCTTTAAAACCTCTTCATACCAGAGTAACGCCTCCTCATGCCTTCCCAACTTTTTCAGGCTTGCCGCCATCTGCTCGTAAAAAGGTTTCACCTTATCCCGGAATCTTGATCGTCGCAAAAGGCGATAGGCCTCCTCGTAACAAGCATACTGTTCTTCATATTCCTGCAAAACCCCATATAAAGTTGCTTTCAAGCGATAAGCCTCGATCTCCCCCTCCGTATCCGAAAGTCCTCGATACAACGACAACGCCTGATCCACGGCTCTAAAAGCCCGGTCTATATCGATCGATTTAAAAAAACAAGCTCCCAAGTAATAGAATTTAGCCTCTTCCTCCCGGGTAAACACCACCTTGGAAGGCACCCGGCTTATAAAACGAATGGCCTCTTCCACACAGCTATCCCGCAAAATCAAAGAGCCGTAAAGCCGGGTTAATTCCAGCGCCACAAGATTCTTCACGTCCCGCGGGGCAATCCGGTAGGCCTCCCGTAAGTAAATCCGAGCCTGTTGCATCTGCTCCACCTTAGTGGAATAACAGCGTCCCGCGACCAACAATACTTTCGAACGAAAAAAATTAGGTAACCCCATAGACTCCTTTACCAAAGAATCAAACGCAGGCGATAACATCACAGAGTTTTCCAACTCCCTGCACAATTCTGCCGTTTTCGCTTTTTCATTTTTCCGACAAGAAGACAACAAAAACAAAATTGTTATCCCCATGCATATTATGATTACAACTCGTTTCATTCCTGCTAATTTCGTTCTGCCACACCTATATTAATAACTTACATCTTATCAGATACGTTTTTACAAGAGGTAAAAATCCATATTTTCCGTGAAGGTTACAAATTTTCTCCCACATTTTTTCTTTTCACATACGCGAGAACCCGATCAACACTTGAAAACAGGTTTTATATCCCACTTATCGAGCAGATACCCCCCACACACAAGGTATACCTACCGTACTCGATTGGATAAAGACGCTTCAACTCATCTATATCTCAACTTTATGTCGGCTATATCCCATAAACTGGAAATTATAACAACTAATCAAAGATTAAAACACGTGAATATCTGCAAACTTGTTCTTGCCAGCTGGTTTTACACACAAAATTCCTTTCTGTATATTTTTTGGTTTAAATAATTTTATCCTTACCTTTATCTTTTAATTAAGTAATTTACTCATTAAAATAACAATTGCTATGCAGACAATTGATAATTACAACTTTAAAAACAAGAAGGCGCTTATCCGCGTAGACTTCAACGTACCTTTAAATGAAAAGTTCGAGATCACGGACGACACCCGTATGCGGGCAGCCATTCCCACGATCAAGAAAGTGTTGGCGGGAGGAGGTTCCGTAATATTGATGTCTCACCTCGGACGCCCGAAAAATGGACCGGAAGACAAATTTTCATTAAAACATATCCAGAAACACTTGGAAGAACTGTTGGGAGTACCCGTGAAGTTTGCCGATGATTGCATCGGGGAAAGCGCGGTAAAAGCCGCAACAGACCTGAAACCAGGAGAAGTTCTTCTGTTGGAAAACCTTCGATTCTACAAAGAAGAAGAAAAAGGAGACGAGAACTTCGCTCAAAAACTGGCTTCTTTAGCCGACGTTTGGATCAACGACGCCTTCGGAACAGCCCACCGAGCTCACGCATCCACTGCAGTCATAGCTAAATTTTTCCCGAATGACAAACTATTCGGCTACGTCATGCAAGGAGAGTTGGAAAGCGTGGATAAAGTAATGCACAACCCCACCCGCCCGTTCACGGCCATCATGGGAGGCTCCAAAGTTTCATCCAAAATCGACATTATTATGAACCTCATGGATAAGGTAGATAACCTCATCCTAGGGGGAGGAATGACTTACACGTTCAAAAAAGCACTGGGCGGTCATGTCGGCAATTCTATCTGCGAGGAAGATAAACTCGACCTGGCTCTTGAAATCATGAAACTAGCCAAAGAAAAAGGTGTAAATCTTGTATTGGCAACCGACACTGTCGCTGCCGACGCTTTCGACAATAACGCCAACACCCAAATCGTTCCTTCCATGGAAATTCCCGATGGATGGGAAGGATTGGATGTAGGCCCGGAAAGTATTGCCTCCTTCACCAAGGTCATCGAGCAATCCAAAACCATCCTTTGGAATGGTCCCGTGGGTGTATTTGAAATGCCGAAATTCGCAGTGGGAACCAAAGCTATCGCTGATGCCATTGTAAAAGCCACTGCAAATGGTGCATTCTCTTTAATCGGGGGAGGAGACTCGGTTGCCGCCATCAACCAATTCGGTTTAGCCGACAAAGTTAGCTACGTATCCACCGGAGGTGGTGCCCTACTCGAATACATCGAGGGGAAAGAGTTGCCCGGAATCACGGCTATTCGAGGAAAATAAACATTATTAAACATCACATCGGGACGGACTGAAAAGTCCCGTTTAAATGGAGATGTCTGAAGAGTTTAAATATTGACTCTTTAGATGTCTCCATTTAAATTATTGCCCCATCCCCCCTTTGCATCAAAGCCTCCGATACCAAAATATGGGAATTATAAAAAATAATCGTAAATTTGCGGGACGACAAGCGACAGTACATCTCTTTGACATCGGTTTCATAAACACGTACGGCACTTGTAACCCGTAAATTTTCATATTAACACGAATATGGACCTCAGTATCAATATAAAAGAAATATTCACCGCCTTTATGGTACTTTTTGCCGTGATTGATATCACCGGTTCAACGCCTATTATCATCGGCCTCAATAGCTCCGGGAAGAAAGTCAGTGCTGAAAAAGCGGCAGGAATATCACTTGTTATATTTATCACGTTTCTTTTTGCCGGAGACGGACTATTAAAATTATTCAATATCGATATTTCTTCATTCGCACTAGCGGGGGCTCTCGTCCTTTTCGTCCTGGCAGTCGAAATGACATTTAACATCGAAATATTCCGTAGTGACGGTCCTGAAGGTTCTGCCACAATCGTTCCTGTTATATTCCCCCTTATTGCCGGAGCCGGAGCCTTGGCCACGACACTGACCCTCAAGGCGGAATGTAGTGTTCTCAGCATTATTATTGCCATCATCCTCAACATGATCGTGGTATATGTCGTTTTGAAAAATGTTTACCTTGTAGAACGGGTATTGGGAAAAGGTGGAGTCTACATCTTGCGAAAATTTTTCGGTATCATCCTACTTGCCATGTCCGTCAAGATCTTCACGTCCAATTTGAATACATTACTCGAATCACTAAGGTAACACATTCTTTTTTTTGACACCTCCTTGTAACTTTTCGCGATCCTCAACCGTCCCATCATAAAACAAATTACTATGAAAAAAATATCGTTCGCCATTTTCATGCTCTGCTTCACGATAGTCGAAGCTTTCGCACAAGAACAAATCACCGTATCCCGATTCCAAGGCCAAAAAATCACAGAGATCGAGGCTCACGGAGTTTTTAGTATTATTGCCAAACAAGGCACCTCTACCGGAGTCACGGTAAACATTCCCGCCCGGCTTGAAAAGCAACTTGTCCTAAGACTGAATCCCGACGGCAAACTACAAATCTACATCGAAGGGAAAATCACGAGTAAAAATAGAAAAAACAATGACGACGACCATTTCACGGCAGAAGTCACCGTTACCACTCTCAATAATGTCGAGTTAACCGGGGTTTGCAAACTAGAAACGATCGGGGATTTCACGACAAACAAGTTAAAAGTGGACCTTTCCGGGGCTAGCAAAATGCTCATTAACGGAGATTTCTTGGCAAAAGAAAAACTTGAAATAGAACTGAGCGGCGCCTCCCATCTCAAAGGCCAAATAACCAGCCCCGAATCTAGTTTTGACATCAGCGGAGCTTCCAATCTAACCTTGAAAGGCAACACCATACACTGCAAAATAGAAGTATCAGGAGCCTCGAAAGCAACCCTTGACAACTTTCCGATAAACGAACTAAAGGCAGAAGTATCGGGAGCTGCAAAAGCTCAATTCCAAGTCAAGGAAAAAATCAGTTTACACACCTCTGGTGCTGCAAAAGCCATGTACTCCGGCGACCCGATCATCCTCTCCCTGCACTCTTCAGGAGCCTCTAACATCAATAAAATATCATCCCAATCCTCCGAAACGAGAAAAGAGTACGAGAAATAAATTACTATTATATCATTATTGAGAAGATAAACCTCCTCTCAATAATGCACATGCGTCATATAAGTAATCCCCCGCTTATCACAATACTTACAAATTTCATGTTTGGCACTTCTCTTGTAACGTCCGAAATACTCCGCTATCTTCTTCACAAAAACCTCTTCCCTTCTAGCTTGAAAACTCCGGGCAAGTTTATTCGTATTCTCTAAGTCAAAGAACACGAAACTTTCCACCTCCCCGTCTTTGGAATAATCATAAGCGATTCCACCCCAATCCACTTGAATAATAAAAAGAAGACAGTTTTCCATGTATGCCGAAATACAAGTCCCCACTTTCTCGTCACTCGGATCCTCATATATTTTGGCCTGATACGTCATTAATCTCATTGACATATTCTACAAATTAATTACTCTTCCAAGATTGTCAAGAATCGTACTCACCGAACCGTCATAATCAAATGAACAACGATAAATCCCCTTTCTTAAAGCCTCTATACCCCTGTACAACGGTGGTGTAATCGGTTTCCCATCCGTACTCATCAACCCACAATACCCGTTCTCCACCATGTACATCCAACATTGGGCTGTAGCCATCACGGAATTTCCCTCGTCATCATATTCTCCCGTGTCATAACTCAACTGGTACACGTTCCCACAGATAAAATCATTCAGCACCGAACCGTCATAATCATAACGTTTCTGCGTATGATCTGCCAAAGAAACATAAATGCCGTTATCCTCCGAGATCGTCACCATCTCGTATTCACAGGGAAGAATCTCCACCAACGAATCAGACAACACTCCCCAACGTTCTTCCTTGCAAACTGACCAGTATTCACGTCCCTCACGTACCAAATCATCACACGTCGGGGCAAGTACCCACTCCCCTTTCCGATCAATCAATCCCATCTTTCCCTCTTCATTCCTCAGCACGCAATAACCGTTATGGAAACAGAAATCTCCCTCTCCTTTCGGCAAAACAAAACCCCGCTCAAACACTCTTTTTCCTTCATAACCAATAAAAAACAAACTATCGTTCTCTACTACCGCTGCCACTCCTTCCGAAAACACCCAAGCCTTCGAATACCGGGCCGGGATAACCGCTTTCCCCGTGTAAATATCAAAATACCCCCTTTTCTCTCCTGTAGAATAAACAGCCAAATGCTCCCCGTTTCCCGGCTTTGCAACCCAACTGACACCCTTCAATGTCTTCCTCCCCTCATCGCAATTAAAGACATATCCTTTGCCATCTTCATCACTATAATGATACCAAATATGCTTCGTTATCTTCATATCATAATACCCGGACGTATAAAATAGGTCTTCTTTTACCTCCTTCTCGTAAAAAATATAACAAAAAGCAAGTGTAAAAATCAACACACACGCTGTCAGAATGCAGGCAATCACCCGCCCGAACACACTTTTTTTCTTCAATATTCCCATCATCTTCTAATTAATATTTTTCTATTTCCTCAATTAAAAACGGAACTTTCAAATGCCCGTTCCTATCATATAAACCTTTCATCCAAATCTCCAACTCGTCATACTCCTCGTCATCACAATCCGTGTATCTCCGGATACATTTACGGAGTTCGATCTCGTTTTCCGATACCCACGAAAGTTCAGCCCGAACACTTCCTTTCTTCAACATATCCAATCGCTCCTCCGCATAATATTCCCAAACCGGATTCCGGAATTGTTTCCCGCACACCGGCATATACATACAATGGCAACCCCGGTTAAACAACGACAACAACCCGTATTTCTCTGCCCATGTCGCCCGTCCCCTTTGAAACAGCATACCAAACCACCCATACGAAAACCGTCCTCCAAACCTCCGGGCAATTACTCTTCGGACATTTTCTTCTGTGACATCGGCAAGTAACTCATCCACCCACGCTTCCCCCTCAAAAGCCGTCCCGAGGGCCGTCCCCCGTAAAGCATATTGAAGCTCCCTATCCATTCCACACGATTTTACGCTTCTGTCAACACTTCATATTCCTTGTATTCCGGGAACCACTTATCCAACGTGTGATTCACCTTATATTCCATCTCTGGCGTGATATACTTACAAACTCTCTGGTAAACCACCGTTAACGAAAAGACTTCATCTAACCACCCCAAAACAGGCAGACGCTTGGCAGGAAGTAGGTCCACCGGAAGAACCAGATACGAAAGAGCGGCAAAAATCAAAAGTTTATCCTTTTTCGACGTCTTCGGACTCTTCATCACCTGGTACATCAAGAGAATCGGACGGGCACTTGCCCTACCCGCTTTTCTCACGTAATCCGACAACTTTTTCCACAAAGCGGAAGAATTAATCACTTTTTCTTTTTTCATAATAAATAATTTATTGAATTAAAACTCATTCTACAATTTCGTATCACAATAGGCACAACGAATCCAAGTTCTTTCAACCTTGGCCCCACAACGAGGGCACTTCGTCTTTATCGTGTAATGTTCGTTGGCATATTCAAGAGCATCTCGGTATCCGGACGAGTCACACCATTTCAAGATTTCCTTTACCCGCACGGCAGCAAAAGGATGGTCTAAATGAGCGGTTGCAATAATCTGAAGAAACTTATCCCACGTCTTCCCGTCACGAATCTCTTCATAACAATCTGCCTGCTTCGCCCACTCCTCCACGTTCACCTCCCCCGTGATCTCCTCCGGTCCCCCGGCCAGTCTTAATTGCGTCTTCACCACCGTATCCTTTCCACTGATAATAGCTCCCACCCGGTCTGCCGACAGTTCACTTTTCCGTGACCAATATAACATAGCATATTGAAGAGGCACCAACACGGGTCCCAGAAGCCCTAAAGCATCCCCACCCGTTTTCAGAATATCAGCCATCGTGGTATAGAGGACATGACGACACAAAATATGGCCGCATTCATGGGCCAACACCGAATCGACCTCATCTTCCTTGAGATACTGGAGTAAACCGGATGTCACCACCAAGAATATCCGGGTATCCCCGAAAGTGTAAGCATTGGGATAAGGATTCATCTCCAAATAGAACTCCGGCACCTCAATCCCCAACCTCTTACAGATAATAACAAGCCGATGATACAGCTTCGGCATCTGCTTCTCCGAAAGCCTGATCTTCGATGCCATATTGATCCCGTACAAAAGTGTTTCATAACTCAGATCAAGCACTTTCTTCACTACCAAATCAAACCCTGGAAGTGACTTCATTAATTTAAGGGCGGCAGCATCCTCCGGATGTACAAACTTATCTACAAAATCATTCATATCACTTGTTTTATTACTTGCTTTCTGAATAGAATAGAGTCACGTCCAGAGAAAATCTCTGAAATAAAAATGAGGCATACCAAAAATAATTTTGATATGCCTCAAATCACAAGGCTTTCCCCCCTTAAATCTTACAAAATTATTCAAGCACCGCCAACACCTTCTCCTCTACCTCATTTAAACGTTCCGTCACCAAAGACTGGGCCTCGGCAATAATCTTATTTTCGTTACCCGTAAAAAAGAAGGTAATCAAAGCTGCACCCAGCATAAACAAAGCCAGCTTAGGCTTCTTGACGAAAGCGGCAAATAGTCCGGTGCCCGTCAATCCGCCTGTAATCACATTACGGACCAGACGATCTTCGTCATTGTCATCCAGCAAAGCTTTATTCTTCATCAAAATCTTCCGGACTTCCTCCGCACGAGCATGGTCTGCTCCCTCGAGAGCGGCATACCAAGCGTTATACTTATTGGGGAAAGATTCGGAAAACCACAACCCGTGCAGAACCTCATACAAGTAATACCCGTTGAGCTTCTTCACTATATTTTGATCATGCATTCCCACCAGTCGTTTGGTCTCAAAATCCACCATCACCTTCACCTCATCCCACAACGTCTTGAACTGATCTATTAAATACGCTTCCATAACAAATCACAATTAAATATATTTATCTACAATATCGTCAACATCGATACTTCTCACTATATCAACGATACGATCGACCAAAAGGTTTACCCCCGACTGTTTTTTCAAGTAATTTTTATAATTACCACTCCGGAAACTGGCATGCTGTATGATTTCAAAATCACTGTTCATCAATTCCGCCCGGGTCATCGGGTCTCCCACCGCCGAGTAATTCGCAATTCCCGCTTGCGCCAAGCGATAATAACGAGCCGCAATAGGGAAAATATTATTCACAAGCTGCTGCCACCCTTCACTCCCCGACGGCACAAAATTCCCAAGATCATAACTCAATATCTGCTTGATCTGCACCGGAGAGGCAACACAATCCATCTTGTTAGGAGCAAAAAGAATACGCTCATAAGGCAACAACGGTCGTTTCTTATTTTTAAACAACGTCGCTTTCAAAAAATCGATCTCGTCACTCGTCAGATTCCCATGCTTGGAACCGTCATAAAGAAAAACCACCACATCGGCTTCCCGCATAATCCCTGCCGTACGCTTCACATCGTAATCATTAATCCCTATACCGATCGTGTCAACCAGACATACCCCGTAATCAGCCAACTCATGGGAACTATTGACGAATCCCGACATCAAATTCTCCGAACTCTGCTTTCCCTCGTAAATCTCCTTCAAGCCATAAACATACTCGTGGAGAAAAGCATCGTATTCCAAATGCCTCCGTTTCCCTCCCCGACACCCCATAACGATAACATCATAATCGGCCTCAAGACACGAACGCCCGATATACGTCGTAATCTTCGTGCTTGTCGACATGGATTCAGGCAGTAATTCCCGCCCCGTAAGCGCATTGATAAGAGTACTCTTCCCCGAATTCGAAGTCCCCGCTACAACCACCTTATACAACCCGAAATCAAGAGCCAATTTACGCTGAAATGACAAAGACTTGCAAAGAAGAAGATTCTTCTGTATTTCCGTTATTTCCTTTATATCGAGATCTGACATGCCACGCTCGTACTTATCAATTCGTCGTATCAATACCATGATTAACAACATGATCACGCAACCCTTCAATCTCCTCGATCACTTTTCCCAACGGTTTATTCACCTTCTCTTCAGCAAAATTGCGATAAAAATCAATACGTTTCTGGTTATCTTTCAAATGATCACGAAGCGAATTAAGCTCATGCTCAATATTGCTGAGATAAAGTTTTACCATATTATCACAGTCGCGAGTCGCTTTCGAAAGAAGGCTATACAAATTTAGGGTAGCCTCCTTGCCAAGAAATCCTTCCGGACGCACTAAACGTACCGCAATATCCGAACTGATCTTATTTCTCAACTCGGTACGTGCCGTCTCCTCCATTTTCTCAAACATCTTATCCACGTTACCACCACCGAAGAAAATTTTCACGCTGGTCCACCACCCGTGTAATGACTTTCTAACCGTGGAAGAAATGGAAGTATTAATAATCTCGTCAATCTGCTTCTGGATAATGATAATCAGGAGTACACTCATCTCGTACAGGCTGTCACTGATCTTCTTCTCGAAAATAGATTTATCCACCACCGTAACTTTAAACCGCTTATCCGAATTAATTGCACGAATCTCATCCAGCACGGAGGTGATATAATTATTCATGGACTGGGACAACTTATCCACGATCTGGCGATACGGTGTCTGCCGTGTAGTCTGCACGGGTGTGAAGATGTTCGCGCTGATCGTGTTACAGATCAGATCAACAATCTTCGGAACCGGTTGCAGTAAAGAAGGTAAAAACTTCTTCTCGATCTCGATAGAAGTCATCTCCTTCAAAGCCTTCGGGGTATAATCTCCATGAGGGACATCAATCTTTATCCCGTCAATCATCTTGTTGATCCCCACGGTCGAACTGATCAACAACTGTTGGGAATGATTTTTGATATACGTATCAACTTCCGACGGGAAATTACGGGCAATCGTTTCGCTCTCTTTCTCGTAATTGACCGAAAGAGTCTCGATCATCTCTTTCGCCTTCTTGAAGGCCTTAATCTTAGCCTCAATCGTCCCCGCATCCGCCGCAAGGGCTGCAATCGTATTCTGAACCGCCTGCCGGATATTCTCCGCCATCTCTTTCGTACCGTTCAAGTGGTTATCATAGATCGTTCCATCGGTAAACATATTGCCAATCACCTTACCCAACATCGTGTTAAGCTCCTCGCAATACCCTTTCTTCAGCAACATCTCCTTGGGCAAATAGGACTTTTCTTCCTCGAACTCCTCCTTTTCCGTAACAATCGTTCGAATCGTTTCCACTCTCTTCTCTCCCGACGTTTCCAATTCTTTCCGGGTCAAACCATTAATCTTAATTGCATCCTCCTTGTAGGGATACACACCACAATGAGCCAACCGGTTATATAAAGCCGAATAGGTCACGATCTGCGAACACAAGCATTCATAAAGCGCTTCGGGTACTTTTCCCGAATAGGCCTTTTTCAACAAAGCGGCGATATTATTCTTGCAATTCTCAATAGAACCGTGACGTGACGGGGACAAATCAATCTTGTTGATAACGAAAATAATATGCTCCGGCTTAATATTCGACACCTTTGGGTTAAAAAGCGTTGAACTGAAAAAATCAATATCCTGATCCGTGAGATTTCCCAAGGAATCAACCAACACAAAAGCGAAATCGCAATTCTTCATATTATGCTGAGCCTTCTCGTCATCCACGCTCGAAGCCCCGTTCCCCAAGGTGTCCACGAGCACGAGCGCATAATCCTTACAAGGCCCGTCCGCTTCCCGAAGCGAAAGATAAGCCTCGTTCAGTTCCATACTCTTAAAACGGTCAGGTTTCACAAGACGGTCACGGTCTGCCAAATCCTTCTCCGTGTAACAATAATAACAACGGAAATCATCTATCGCCTCCCGCTTGGACTTCATACTCCCCCTCCGGTGCCCGTCCTTGTCAATATCGAAATAATTCACCGTCACCCCCTCATCCGCGTAATCCTCCGTTTGCCCGATCCAAGTCGGCATAAGCGTTGAAGTATGGATTACCTCGGGAACGATGATCTTACGTGCCAAATTATTGATCAACGCACTTTTACCCGAATTCGACGCACCGAGGAACAATCCCCGCACCAACCCCATATTATTACGCATGGACTCCTTCTCTACGGCCTCGCCATATGCGATCGTGGCGGCAGACTGCAAAGCAGGGGCTTCCTGATCAATATTCAACAATACACCCTGAAGAGATTTATTGCAACCGTTAAGTATCTCGTTAAATTCTTTTACGTTCATATGATCCCAAATAATATTTCGTATAACCAACTATTTTATAACACCCAAAACCTCTTTGTTCAATAGACTCTTCAACTCTTCCCGGCGAGCAGACAATGCCGTCCTGTTCCGGTCGTATTGTTGCCCCATCCCCTCTACATTCTTCAGAAATTTCTCCTTGATCTCCCGGATAGACTCCTTGAAATTCCGTTCCAGTGATGGCATCAAAGTCTCCTTAAGCTGTACCTTAATATGCTCAAGTCCTTCTTGAAACTGTTGAGTCACCGCCTCCGAGTAAAGTTGCACCAGTTCCGTGTTGCTACGCTTAATCCTCAACAAGCCACCGAAAAGTTTCATGAGTACATTCGTCACGACCTCCCCCAACAGGTATCCCCAGAAACCACCGTGAAAACTAGCCACGAACACAATCACGTTGCGAATCACCCCTTCTACCACATTCTTCACCGAATTATTATACAGCTCCACCGTGTCAAAACTAATCGGCTGATTACCCGCACGCACCCCATTCGCTTCCAAGTGAAGCGTCTCCATTTCCTTCCCGAAATAATTCTTATACTTCGCCGCCAGTGAAGCCAATTCGTACTCCATATCGTCACGCACCGATTCCATCGTCTTTTTGATCTCGTTACACAAAAACTCCCCCCACAAATAATTAAGATAAGGACTGAAATAAAACTGTATCTTCTGAATATCTATCGTATGCAACTCTTGATCTATCAACAAACGGGCCTCCTTGGCAAACTTCGTGACATCATCATCAAAATGAGCCGAACAATAATTTCGAATCTTCACCCACAACGTCAAATCAAGCTGTTTCGCGTACACTTCGAAAGACTCCCGACGCTCCTTGAAACGGGCAATCGTATGGTCCAACGTTTCTAGTTCCTGTTCCACCCGGGACAACTCTTTCTCCAAGGAATCATGCACAAAAACAGCGATATCACGTGTTTTCTCGCCAGCGACATCCTCCAGATTAACCGGCTTCGCGATAAAATGCTGCACGAGCCATACCCCGGTATTACCCTTTCCCACCACATGCAAGGGAGCCTTGATACCCTTAACTCCCAATACTTTTTCCACAGTTGCGACCACTTCCGTCACGGAAGGCATCAAATCAACGTTAAGCAACACGATAACCAACCCCGCACGAAGCGCATCATGCGCAGCGATATAATCAAGCAAAGCAATATCCGATCCTTTCAGCAAATGCTGCGCATCCATCACGAGAACATTACGTGCCGCCCGGTTAACAGCGACATTCCGGGAAATATCCTCGTCATTACCGATAAAAGAAAACTCAAACGTGTAATCTTCAAGCATCCCGGTATGGAGAATCCCAGAAAATAAAGAGTTGACCTGCATCTCAATATCCCGGCTGCCCACGATACACACCTGCTTTTCGGAAGAAGGAATAAGGCTGACCATTTCCTGCACTTTCGAACCGATCTCTCCGGGTAAATTCAGCATCAATATATCATTTTTATCATTCATAACAGGTCCGTATATTTAGATAATTTTCATGATTTCTATCTGTAGATCCCGTGCTGACAAAGGATAAGCGCTCTTATCAACAGTCATGCGATCAATCAATTCGATACAACGTGCATAGAGAAGCGACATCCCGAAAAGCTCCATCGCCCGCACCCGAGTCTTCCCGTTAGGGTGACTCACCTGTGAATGGTCGTAATCCCAAAGAGCTTTATCCAACTGATTCATTTTCCTGATCATCGAACAAGCTGCCTCCACGCTACGACAAGCAATCACTCCTGCCCGGTCTGCCGTGATTTCCTGCAACCGGGAATACTGGTTATTCTGTTGCAACTGCTTGATTCGGGCAATAACTTGGGGATTGGCAATCGTTGACAAATCCGTCGCCATAATACTCCCCTTGATCGGGTGATTCGCCAAAGCGTGACCGATCTCGTGACCGATCAACGCCATGATCTCCAAATCCGTGTACTCCGTCTTCGCCATCATCTCTTCGGAAATAAACACGTACAACATCTCTTTCGAGCCACATGTGAAAGCGTTATCACTCTGGAAAAGATTCGTTCCCCTCAAGCTCGTTTCCTCCAAAGCCTGCCCAACCCGGTAAATATCCTCGTCCGAGTAGATATACACTAATGGCATCGAAATACCCAAATTTTTACACAAAGTCGTGATGATATCAAAAAGACGGGGATTATTATTCACGTTAACAGGCTGCCTGTCAAGCACGCTCCTAAGCACGTGAATACGGAGCATATTAATCTCGTTGAAATTATACTTGATAAACCCCGGAACCGCCTCGTTAAACTTGGCAATACTATCCAAAAACTCCTTTTCCTGTTCGGTCACGTACAGCGGGGGATCGATAAACTTCTTGAACCCCTGTACCTCTTTCTCCATATATTCGGCCAAAGAAAGATACGTGTTATCTGTGATCTTCATGCTCATGGATTATCGTGTTTACCTGTTTCTTAATCCGATCCAACTCTCCGCTCAAAGCAGACATTTCACAGCAACTGCCGGAATTACTTCTCTTAACAAATCCCCATACTCCCAAAACCACACCCGCCAATGTTAAGCAAATCGAAATCGTCTCGTCCAATTCGGGAAGGACAAAAGACAATAACCCCAGCACGAATACCACCACTCCCGTGACGAATAACACGGAAGATTGCTTTCCCCGGGATACAGGTGCAAAACTATCCATACTTTCCCGTATCTCCCGTTGAATTGCCGGAGAGTTTTCATAGTAATCACAAATCCACTTATTATACTTGTTGGGGAATGTAAAATTAAACCACAATTTATCAATGATCTCAGTCTTGTAATACGTCTCTATCCGGCGTACATCTACCTTACCCGAACTATTTCTAATTCTTTTGGCCTCGAAATCTACCATAACGGAGACCTCATCCCATAGTTGATTGAATTCACTCATGATCGGTCGTATTTATTTCTTTTCCTTTTTTTTCGGTTTAGGAGAAGAGGGGCGAGCGGCAGCCACTCCCATATCCTCCCGGTCAAAATTGACTTTAAGCACTTTACCCTTATCCCGATTCTTAATAAAACTCTTTATTTCATCCGCGTATTTCGTGAACATCTTGTTGAAAAAGTCAATATCCCGACCATCCTTTCCCGACTCTTCCGATGTCAAAAGTTCCTGTAACTCCTCATTCCCCGCGGCAGCACTCAACACGTCCAACGACTCCTCGGCCGAAGCCTTGCCATCAAGAACTTTCTCAACCTCATCAAGCGTGACTTTTTTCATTTTTTCCGATCTCTCAGGCATAATATTTACTTTTATTATTTTGAACCTCTGTCAACAGTCGCTTGTAAGCGATATTCAGATAATTATACACTTTACCGGGAGTAACCCCCATTTCCTCGGCAGTCTCCTCGGTTGATTTTCCTTCCAGAAGGCGGAGTTCTATCACTCGCCGGTAGGTCTCCGTTTTCCACTTTGAAATAATATTCCTGACTATTTTCTTCATCTGTTCCGTCGTTAAATCACAACTCCACTCGGGCACAACAATGGTCTCCGGCGGATAATTTCCATTTACCTCGGACAACGGAACCTTTGAAACCCCTCCTTTGATCTCCTCGAAAAAGACGGCACTCAGAAATTCATCTTGAGCAGCAACCCTTTCCGCCCTCTCGATTGCCAAGCGGTGGAGTCGTTCAAAAGCCTTGTTATCCTTCAGCTTCATCTTGATAAGAGTCTCTTCATCGGAAAATCTCTGAACATATTTCAAAAAAAGTAGTTTTTTTTCTTTTTCACCGGATACACGTTCGATTAAAGAGACTAAATCGTACTCCGTGGAATAAGGTGAATCCATATTAAATCGTTCACCGGGAAACGCCCGTTCATTCAAGTGATTTCTCTTGTAAAACTGCTTGAAAAAATTCGAGGCAATCGTCCGCAACCACACCACCAGACTACACTCACCCCGAAACCCGGCAAGAACTTTCCAATCCTCTTTTTTCAGATAGATATAAAGTTCATCCATCAACTCCCGAAACGTCAACTCCCCCTGGTAATCCTTTTTATAAGCTTTCAGAATAGACGGCCCTAGAAAATCCGTTCCCTCGAAAATATCCATGATAAAATCGACATCATCCTGTCGGAACTTGTAAAGCATAAACTGATAGAAATCCTCTTCCCGGATACCCGCATACTTTTTCCCGACATCCCGGAGATAAGCACCGGGCTTTACATCACGAGAGGCACCCTGAACGTCTTCCCGGAACTCTTCATCTTCTTCTCCGGCCAAACATTCATCCTCTCCCATTTCCCGATATTCCTTGTTACTGATTTGCATATTATTGAACATCACACACTTCTTTGTACTACATATTCGACTTCATACAAAGTTACAAGAAATATCGGGGAAAAAAAATTTTAAACCTCCATATACACGCTCGGGGAAAACCGATTCGACATCTCGTTGCCAAAGAACAAATAAAGATGTAAACGTGTCCCGTCAGGCTGCCCCGCAGATGGAATATCGACAGTCACCGTGCCATCTCCCCGGCAAGCTCCCCAGCAAGACAACATTTGTGGGGCACGAGGTTGCGTGTCGTAAAAATAGCCCACGTACACCCGATCCGAATTTCCCGCTTTCGGACGATCAATATCATTTTCCCAATTTAACGTCACGGACCATCCCTCACGCACTGCACCAGTAATCACGGGGGCATCCAATGTTCCTACTGAAAAACAGAAGGTCGGGAAAGCCCAAACTCCCATTCCCGGTCGAAAACATCCCCCGTTTTGAGAATGAAACAGAGAATCACTTTTATTAACCCCCGTTTCTTTGGCCATAACCCTCCATATCGGTAAGTCCCCGATAGCACGACGATAAATTCGCCACATCTTCCGAACCTCAGTGAAGCGATTTGAGGATTCTTCCTCCCCTTCCCGTCTCACTTTTCTCGGCCCCCGTTGAGATTTACAAGCTCGAACTTTATTACCGTGGCGATAATACGTAACTCCGTCTATCCGCAAAGGCCCCTGTGCCAAGAGAGCAACAGGAATCGACAATGTATTCTCCATATCAAATTTAAGAATTAATACCTTATTAATTCCGGAGTAAAAGTAGATAAAAAACTTTTACTATGCAATTAAACCCTTATTAAAACGCTATTCTAAGTATAGCGTTTTATTAGGGTTTTAATAGCGTTTTAATAGCGTTTTACACGGAAGTGATACAGATGTAATCATGAATTATTCCTGAAATAATCATTGAAATTCACGAGAATACGGTTTTAAAACCGTACCTTCACCACCACAAATCGTAATACAGAAAACATGGCAGAATTTATAAATCCCATTGGAAAAATACGAGGAAAGTTTGGAAACGTGATCCCATACGTGGGGAAAAACGGTAAAAACTATTGTCGGTCAACATCATTAGAACGTAAGGCTGGAGGAGAAGGACAGAAACGGCAATCCGTAGCATTCGGAACCACAGCGAGCCGAAAAAGATGGCTAACCTCGGTCATCCGACTAGGATTTCCCGGTGGTAATGGTTACCCCCAAGGCTTCTACGGGTTTACAAGTGCCAACGTGACACATGCCGTCTCGGTCGAGAAAATACATCCGGAAATTCCCGTGAACCGCCGGAAAAAAGCCACCCAGGAATTTCAAGGCACGATTGATTACGGGAAACTACGGGTTGCGGCAGGACAACTGGTTATTCCGATAGTCAACGCGGAAATTGATGCCGAGAACAGAAAGGTTTCTTTCACCTCTCCCGGAATCCTGTTTGAATCCGTCGACTGTTTCATGGACGATAGAATTTACGCCGCCCTTCTTTACGAACCGAAACACCGCTGTCTTGTCAAAGAACTGGGGAAACGGGGTGAAATATTGAACACGACCGTGGATTTTCCCCGAGATGCAACTGCCGATAAACTCATCATTTACGTTTTTGCCAAAAATGCCGACGGTAAAGATGTATCTGATTCGGTATGTTTACAAAAACCGGAACAAAAAACTTTAAATTGAAAATATCAATTAAAAGCTTCACGCAAACTAAAATTCAAACACAACCGACATCAAGCAATTTCGCAAAGGCATCGGATAATACTTAGTTGATTCATAATAAGTATCAAAAAGATTGTCTATTCGAACTTGCGGAGAAATTCGGATATTCCCGATATCGAAAGAAGAACCGGCAAGTAAATTATGAACAGTATATGCCGGCGTACTGTACGATTCATCTGTGGTTAAAAATCTTTTGTCAAAGTAAGAAACTTGATAGGCAAAGAAATGTTTTTTGTATTTCACAGAAAGACGAGTATTCCATTTGTATTTAGGAACATAAGGAATTTGTCGCATATAAGAACCGTCATCTTTGTGATTCTTTTTACGAGTTTTAGACACGGACACTGTGTAATTGGTTGTAACACTCAGATTAAAATCTTTTGCTTTGTAGTCTCCCCGCATAAAAACCTCACATCCGTATGAAAGTACATCCCGTACATTCTGAGGCGTCCAGAACCATTGTTTTCCATCTTCAGGAAGCCAAATAATCCAATCGTCAATAGTCATCAAGTAGGAAGAGACCACTGTATTTAAATGAAAACCATGCTCCAACCGGGGAACATAGGTAAAAGTAATGTCATAAGAATAGCCCTTTTCCGGTTTCAGTCCTGGGTTCCCTCCCGGCCTCCAATACAGATCGTTCATACTAGGAAAGCGATAATTATATGACACGTTTCCACGGATTGTCAAAATGTCTTGCAGAATTTGAGAAAGAAATCCCATGGAATAAGTAGATACGTTTTTCCCGTCATTCCATTCCGTCATAAATTGCCCGTTGATCAATAGCCACGGGAATACGCTCCAACGAGCATTGGCTTGCCATGAAAACACTTCTCGATTTTTGATGGAAGGACCTGCAACCGTCGGGATTTCATAATGGGCAGAATCAAGCCCATCAATATAATATTTTGAAGAATCGATTTCCATGTAACTTTCCGCATCAACCCGGTCGTACGCGTAAGTTAACGTAGTATTCAAATACAACCCGGACAATGGATTGCAATGGTAGTCTCCACTAATCGTGTATGTCTCAGATTTATTCGAATTACCTTCAGGTGGAAATACACCATTTTCGCCATCGTTCCATTTATCATAACGCAATCGGTAATGTAAATAAGCGGCTTTTGCGAAAAATTGATGCTTCCCTTTAATATAATCCAATCCCACGTATCCTCTCAAATTTGTTTCTTTTTGCTGTTCATGATCTAATACATTAACAGTAAGAGGTTGAGGAAGTTTTCTTTTTCCCCATTGAAACCACCCTATCGTTGACAACGTCAAATCTGGGGATAATTTGAAATAAGCTTCCTGCATCACTCCGAACTGGTCGTATTGAGCTTCTTTTCTGCGTTCCCGGAAAGGTTTTGTCGGGACCAGTATTTTATTAAGATAAGTGTAATCATTGTCAGAATGTTGATGATAAAATCGTGTTTGATAGGAACTTTTAGTTTTTCCGATCAAAAGATTTCCTCCCGCAGTATAAGTATTATATGAACCGTATTCCCCGAAAATCTTATATTGGTTTTTCTTGTTCCATCCAGGTTGATTAAACAAATTAACACTTCCTCCAATCGCCCCGGTTCCACTTTTCACGTGTCCGCTACCATGTATGAGATCCACGTTATCGATAAAAAATACCGGAATTTGTGAAAAATCAAATGTCCCGGCCATAGGAGGTGTAATATTAATTCCATTCCAGTTAACTCTAGTTTGGGATGGACTGCTTCCTCGAAAAGAAGCAGTAGCAAGTGCCCCTTGACCTAAACTTTTAATATAGACCGCCGAATTGTCGGATAATAATTCAGCCAATGATCTTGACTTATTAGCCTGTATGACTTCCACCGAAATGCGACTTACGCGAGAACCAGCATTTGCATCTTGTGCATTATACAATCTATTTTCGATCACGTCAACCGTATCAATTACACCGCGCATAGCGATACTATCTCGTTTTTGCGCAAATACAGCCACGGGAAAAAACAAGATATAGATCATGAAAAGATTAATCATCTTCATAAACAGGAAAAGCAAGACTTGTTTAAACAATAGAGTTCTTTAAAAGGAAAGTAACTGTCTGATCTATCAAAATCAGACAGTATTCTTTCAAAACATTCTTAAAAAGTATTTCCCAACAAACCTGATCGGGATACTTTTCGTTATTTACCGAGGAAACCAAATCATTCGCGGTTTTACACCCACTCGGATAGCCGAAATTGTTTCGTTAGCCGGGAAATGACGCACAAAACCAGAAAGAGTTCCATTAGCATCACAAAGATAGACGTCACCTTCCGGAGAAATTCCCATTCCATTCAATCTCGCTTCAACACCTGGAGTTTCCCTATATAATTTATAGGTATTATCATTAACATCTAAAGCAAATATTGCTAACCGACCTTGCCCGGAAGAAATACGTGCACAAGCTTGCAATGTAAAATAAATGGTAGCCTTATCCGTGGACAGATAAGATTTGTTATACGTAGCTCCGACAGGTACACCTATTTCCAATTTTTCTTCTCCACGTTTAAAAAAGGGTATCTCAACAGAATCAACTTTCTGTGTTACCGGGTCTATTTTAATCCAATACGCACAATTTCGGTTCTCTGCATTTTTTCCAGTGGAGAATATCCACAATTTATTGTTTTTATCCACATGCATTTTACAAGTCTTGACATTTTTACTTATACTTACCGGAATTACACTCTGAGGGTTTCCTGTAATATTATCAATATCAAATACAGCAATCCCTGAAGCATCCAGATGGGTACCGAAAAGCTTATTATTAACGACAGCAATCTCTTCCATACCCCATTCTTCTGCAAGAGTCATGTGTTTAACGATAGAATTCGTAACCGTGTTGATTTTAGTAAGTTGATGAATAGAATCAGCCACGATTGCTTCCGATTCACTAATTGGAATAATATCCCGAGGCATTCCTATTTTTTCATACTCAATCGTTCCCAACACGGCCAAGGTTGTCGGATCAAGTACCTCTATTCTAGCAGGAGCACTTGCCGTGAGGAAGTATTTGTCGTTAATTGAATTAATAGCATAAGGAGAGCCTTGCAATATTCTTTCATTGGCTTTTTCATAAGCGTTCACGTCTATCGTTCCATCTCCATAAACCACAGACAAGCCTCCCTCGCCATTTATACCTTCATTTACAACAAGCATTTGCATATCTCGAGAAGGGGTAATTTCCTCCTTGTCATCATCATTACAAGCTGATAATAAAAGGGTACAAAGTATCCCTAGATATAATATTTTTTTCATAGTTCAATTTCATTTAAAATCAGTGACGCGTTTTTTTAGTTTTATTTTTATTTAACAGGAACCGTTTCGTTTCCTGTAAACCAAATCATTCGAGGATAAACTCCGATTTTAACGGCAGTTTCCGAACCATTTTCCTGAAAATGACGCAAATACCCTCGCTGTGCCGTATAATCAATCGCATCACAAACATACACTTCTCCCTCCGGGGAAACCCCCATTCCATACATTTGAGTGACTCCCGTGGTTTTTCGATACAATTTCGTATCTTTGGTATCAACGTTTAATTCAAACACAGCAAGTTGATAAGTCCCATTTTTCACGTCAGTACAAGCATTCATACTAAAATAAATAGTACTTTTATCTCCACTGATATCAGATCTATAATAAAGACCACCACTCATGGGAGTATCGATTTCCAAATTTGGATTCCCTTTCTTTAAAAGAGGAATTTCAACAACATCCACCACCTCTTCTGTATTAGGATCTATACAATTCCAAAATACACAATTTTCTTTTTGAGTATTTGTACCCGTTGTAAGTACCCACAATTTATTATTCTTATCCAAATGCATCTTACTAGTTTTCGTATTATCTTTCACCAACACCCGAATAATACGTTTCCCCTCTTCTGAAATATTATTTACATCAAATACTGCAATTCCTTTACCCGCCGGATTGGCTCCAAAGAGTTTATTACCAATTTTCACAATCTTTTCAATTCCCCAATTAGTCGCAAGAGGTATGTATTCAACAACACTGTAATCAGATGTATTAACCCGCACCAATTGTCCTTGCAAATCAGTCACAATAGCCTCCGTATCATTAATAGGAACCATAAAACGAGGACTTCCTTTTTGCGTGTAAAGTATCGTACCTACAGATTTAAACGTCTCCGGCTCTACTACTTCAATTTTGGCAGAACCATTTAACACAACAAAATATTTACCATTAAAATAAGTGATAGATTGGGCGACATCTCCCATAGGCACCCCATTCGCTCTTTCAAAAGCATTCCAAATAGTAGTCCCATCCTCATACACAACAGAAATATCCGCCGTACCCGTTCCAAATAACCCCTCGTTAACGACAATCATCTGTACTTTATTGACTTCCGGTGGCGGAATCTCTCCAACATTATCATCATCATCTGTACATGCCGCAAACAATACGGCAAGAAATAGCCATAAAAATAAAAACTTTTTCATCATTTTTAATAATAAAATTTAAAATAAGGATGATAACAGTGAATAAAAAGCTTTTGAACGTGTGCACTCCGATCTTAAACCAATTAATTCATCGTCTACTCCCCGAAACTTTGAATACTATTATAATTCTGGCAGGTTTTCTGACTTACTTCGCCTTTGAACATCCTTCCCATTTTCATTCGAAACAGTGGATACGAGTCTTGCCAAAGACATTGATGAAGCTTACAGCAGCGGGCCTGTTCCGGATTCACACCGGATTCCCTTTTCACCACATGATTAAAACAATCATGTGACACCAAAATCATCGCAAAAATATAAAAAATAAATATGATCTGAAATCTTAGGTACATTATTTTCATCATTTCTCAAATATGACATAAATCACACGGTAAAGACTATTTTCAAGTGTCTTTTGCAGTTTTGAAAATATATATTACTTTCGTGCCATCATAGTTCTAATACAATATAATACTTATATTGAGGATGAAAAGGGAATCCGGTGTGAATCCGGAACAATACCCGTTGCTGTGTTTCCCCCTCTTTGGAGGATATTGTTTATTGTACTCTTGCCACTGGTTTTAACCGGGAAGGCGCAATAAACGGGATAAGTCAGAAGACCTGCTATGATTATACCAAGATATACATCCGCGGGGGTCGGATGATTTATCAGAATACAATTTTATCAATCAAGATATGAAACAAATATTATTTACAATTACTTGTCTTTTAGCCCTACTCGGTTGTCAATCGAAATCTACGATCACTTTTACCAAGAATGTCTACACGCCGCAGTACGCCAAAGGATTCGACATCATGGGTGCGGATAATACGGAAAGTACGATCATTCACGTACGAAATCCTTGGCAGGGGGCAAAAGACGTGGAGATGTCCTACTTCGTATCCCGAAACGGAGAGCAAGCCCCGAAAGATTTTGACGGAGTTGTCATCCCCGCGGGAGCGAAACGGATCGTGTGCATGTCATCATCTTATATCGCCATGTTGGATGCCATAAACCAAGTGGAACGAGTGGTGGGAGTTTCCGGCATTCATTTTATCACAAACCCGTATATCAACGAGCATAAAAAGACGATTAAAGATATGGGGGCAGAAATTAACTACGAGTTACTCGTGGGATTAAACCCGGACCTTGTACTTCTTTACGGGATTGGAGACGCACAAACCACGGTTACCGATAAACTGAAAGAATTGAACATTCCTTACATGTACGTGGCCGAATACCTAGAAGAATCGCCATTAGGGAAAGCCGAATGGCTGGTTGCCATTTCCGAACTGACTGACAACCGGACGGACGGGATCAAAGTATTCCAGGCAATCCCCGAACGCTATAACAAGTTGAAACAATTAACGGCAAACGCAACCGAACGCCCGACGGTCATGTTGAATACGCCTTGGAACGACAGCTGGTCAATGCCTTCCGTGAAAAGTTATGCGGCACAATTAATTTCGGATGCGGGGGGAGAATATATTTACAAGAAAAACACCTCTCACGGGGCCGAGCCGATTGGCCTGGAGACGGCCTACGGGCTGATCCGGGAAGCAGATATTTGGTTGAATGTCGGCATGGCTACCACGATGGATGAACTGAAAAACATGAATCCGAAATTCAAGGATGCAAAAGCAATTCGGCAAAAGAAAGTCTATAATAACAATTTACGCCTAAACCCCGGAGGAGGAAATGATTACTGGGAGTCGGGATCGGTTCATCCGGACATCGTACTCCGGGATTTAATAAAGATTTTACATCCGAAATTAATTTCGGAAGAACTATATTATTATAGACACTTGGAATAGCTTAGAATTTAAAGTTTAAGAGATAAAAGAACTTGTAACCTAACCTGTAATTCTATACATGAGCCGTAACACGATCATATTCACGCTTCTGATCCCCCTAGTCGTCATCTTGTTCGTATTTGACTTACTATCGGGAGACACAACACTTTCCGCAGGACAAGTATGGAATGTGTTCACGGGCAACGAAACCGACGAAACAACCCGTAATATCGTGCTGTCCATCCGACTGGTAAGGGTGATCGTGGCAATCTTGATCGGCGTGGCTCTCTCGATAAGCGGCTTACAGATGCAGACCGTTTTCCGAAATCCTTTGGCAGATCCCTATTTACTGGGAGTGAGTTCCGGCTCGGGATTGGGCGTTGCCTTTTTTATTCTAGGCGCACCCCTACTCGGGTTGGCACATTCCGGATTTTGGCAGTCCGTGGGAATTGTCGGGGCAGGATGGGGTGGCGCTGTTATGGTGTTGCTACTGATAGCAATCATCAGTCGTTACGTGAAAAATATTCTCGGTGTGTTGATCATGGGAGTAATGATCGGCTACATCGCAGGAGCCATCATACAGATTTTACAATACTTAAGTTCAGCGGAACAACTGAAAATGTTTTTCCTATGGTCGATGGGCTCCCTAGGACACGTTACAACCACGAAACTTCTTATCATGATTCCTGTGATTTGCGTGGGAATCATACTCGCAATCTATTGTATCAAAGCATTGAATCTTTTGTTGTTGGGAGAAAATTATGCTCAAACCATGGGATTAAATATTCGACGAGCCCGGACACTCATTTTCATATCGACGACATTACTCACCGGAACTGTAACCGCCTTTTGCGGTCCGGTAGGTTTTCTTGGGCTTGCCATTCCTCACGTGGCTCGAATGTTGTTCAATGATGCCGACCACCGGACGCTTTTACCGGGAAGTATATTACTAGGTATCATGGCCATGCTGCTATGTGATATTATTGCTAAAACACTCGTACTACCTATCAACTGTATCACCGCCTTACTAGGAATTCCGGTGATCATATGGGTTGTATATAAAAACCTTCGACCAGCATGATACAATTAGAAGCATTAACCTTAGGATACGGGCAACAAATTCTGCTGGACCACGTGTCTGCTAATTTGGACGGGGGCGGGCTAATCGCCCTGCTGGGACGTAACGGTAGCGGAAAAAGTACTTTACTACGGGCCACGGCCGGGCTAGGAACAATCAAGTCCGGGCGAATATTACTGGCAGGGAAAGACCTCGCCGAGTTGCGACCAGAGGAACTGGCTCGTACCGTCAGTTTCGTCACGACCGAAAAAGTACGGATTCCTAACCTGAAATGCCGGGATGTGGTTGCCCTCGGGCGGGCACCCTACACGAACTGGGTAGGACGTTTGCAACCGCAAGATCGAGAAATCGTTGCCAAATCCCTAGCATTACTCGATATGTCCGCCTACGCCGAACGAACGATGGACCAGATGTCAGACGGGGAATGCCAGCGAATCATGATCGCCCGAGCCCTCACACAAGATACTCCCATCATCCTGCTTGATGAACCTACCTCTTTCCTGGACCTACCGAACCGTTACGAACTGGGGATTTTATTGCAAAAGTTGGCTCACAAACAAAACAAATGTATCCTTTTTTCAACCCACGAACTCGACATCGCTCTCACGCTCTGTGATTCCATCGCCTTGATTGACCATCCGCATTTACATTACCTGCCCACACGACAGATGATCAACAGCGGTCATATCGAACGCCTGTTTCGTAACGAGACTATCACGTTCGATCCGAAAGAATTGCGCATTCGTATACGATGAAAGGCCTCGAAACAGTAGGCGTTAAACCTGTCATTTATTGGCAATAATCATATAAAATTGAGTATCTTTGTTCTATTATTATCTATAAACGAATGCGCATGAGTGAGAAAATTTACCCCATAGGTATCCAGAATTTCGAAAAGATTCGGAAAGAAGGTTATTTCTACATTGACAAAACTGCCTTGATTTACCGACTGGTAAAAACGGGTAGTTATTATTTTCTCAGTCGCCCGCGTCGTTTTGGCAAGAGCCTCTTAATCTCAACATTGGATGCCTATTTTCGAGGAGAAAAGGAGTTATTTAAAGGATTAGCTATTGAGAAGTTGGAAAAAGATTGGGTGCAACGTCCGGTGTTGCATATCGATCTGAATATCGGAAAATATGATGCCCCCGATAGCTTGGATAAAATATTGAACGAGGCTCTCGTCAAGTGGGAATCGGTGTTTGGCACGGGTGCCGGAGAAAGTACCCTGGCCCTACGCTTCAAAGGAGTTGTGGAACGAGCCTACAAACAATCCGGACAACGGGTTGCCATCCTTGTCGACGAGTACGACAAACCCCTGTTACAAGCCATCGGCAACGAGGAGCTTCAACGGGAATACCGCAACACGTTGAAACCTTTTTACGGGGTACTTAAAACGATGGACGGGTGTATCCAGTTTGCCATGCTGACGGGAGTGACCAAATTCGGTAAGGTAAGCGTGTTCAGTGACCTGAACAACCTGGAAGATCTTTCCATGTGGAATGAATACGTTACTCTTTGCGGTGTCAGCAATCAAGAAATACATGAAAATTTAGAAGAAGAACTACATGAATTTGCCAAGGTTCAAAATATGACATACGATGAAGTCAACGCTGAACTGGGAAAATGGTATGACGGGTATCACTTCACGCATAACTCTATCGGCATCTACAATCCGTTTAGTCTACTCAACGCATTCAAGCGGAAAGATTTCGGCAATTATTGGTTCGAAACGGGTACACCAACCTATCTCGTAGAGCTACTGAAACGCAATCATTATGATCTGGAACGCATGGCCAACGAGGAAACCAGTTCCGATGTCTTGAACAGCATTTACGGTGACGAACAACCCATCCCCGTGATCTTCCAGAGCGGGTACCTCACGATAAAAAGCTATGATAAAGAATTCGGACTATATCGCCTAGGATTTCCAAATAAAGAAGTGGAAGAAGGTTTTATCAATTTCCTGATGCCTTTTTACACCCGGTTCAACAAAATTGAAGCTCCATTTGAAATACAAAAATTCGTCCGTGAAATACGTGCAGGACAACTGGAGGCCTTTTTTAATCGATTGAAAAGCTTCCTGGCCGATACTCCTTACGAACTGATCAGCGAGCAGGAAAGGCATTATCAAAACGTGCTTTTCATCATCTTCAAATTGGTCGGTTTCTACACGGAAGTCGAGTACCACACTTCCGAGGGACGCGTGGATCTCGTGTTGAAAACCAAGGAGTATATCTACATCATGGAGTTTAAACTGAATGGTAGTGCCGAGGAAGCTTTGCAACAAATCCATGACAAGCATTACGCTCTACCATTCCAATCAGACAAGCGCAAGATATTTAGAATTGGGGTAAACTTCAGTTCGAAAACAAGGAATATCGAGAAATGGATCGTGGAATCTTGACGTACGAATTCATCCCGCCAAGAGACAACGCAGAAATAGATTCTATTCCACGAATTATTTCTTGGCGATGACTTTCAAAATCAAGAAACCTGGATTCCAAGTTTCCGGAAGTTCTTCGGGTGACCGAAAAGGACAAACACATCCTTTTCGACAAAAACGGTTTCATCAGACGGATTATTCATCACCAATGATTTATCGATTTTAGCATCATAGCGTTTTAAAGCAATCAATTTTAAGCCGAATTCTTCCTCGAATTTCGCATCACCTAATTTCCGCCCGATGAAACGAGACGGTATTTCCCACTCGATGATCAAATGATCGTCATCAACAACGTAAGAATCTATGGTTGTCCCCAATTCTACTTTTGTCGCGAAAAAATCGGCATATTCCCATTCCGGATTGATGGTTTCCGTTATTCCCATAGACTTTAGAATCACCTTATGCACCGGTGAAATGGCCCGAGCCACGATACGTTTCACGCCAAACTGTTTCAATAACGCAATGACAAACAGGGATGTCCCAAAATCTTTCCCGAATACAACGAACACCACGTCTACTTCTGTCAAAGGTAACGTTTGTAACGCCTGTTCATTTTTCACATCCAATGCCACGGTATTCGTGATGGAATCCTTGTATAAATTAATCTTACTGATGTCGGAATCCACTCCCAACACTTCGTTTCCCCGTTTGGTCAGACGCTGCGATAGTGCAAGTCCGAAATTACCTAATCCAAATACGATACACTTCATAATAATTTTCAATTGATTAAACGATTACGGTTTCATCGGGATACGTGTAAAGTTTTACTTCCTGATGACGAATGAAACAAGCCAAAAGGGTGATTAAACCTACACGACCGACAAACATAGTGAGAGCAACGACCATTTTACTTGCCACGCATAAATGGGGTGTCAAATCCAAAGTCAAACCCACCGTTCCCAAAGCTGAAACAATCTCAAAAACAGCCTGAGTCAAGGTTGCCTTCGGTTCTAAAACCACGATAACAAAAACAGCCAGAATGATCCACAGGATAGAAAGCATGATGATTGAATGTGCCCGGTTCACGTTCTCCCGAGTTAATTGACGATGCGCGATGACAACCCGATCGTTCCCCAGGAGATTCGCCCATATATTTTTTAAGGCAATCACGAAGGTAGTCACCTTGATACCACCTCCCGTGGACATCGGAGCCGCACCAATCCACATTAAGGCAATCGTGAGAAGGATTGTCGGAACGTGCAGCATGGGCATATTCACGTTGTTAAAACCTGCTGTACGAGGGGTGACGGCTGCCATAAAAGAAGTGGCAAATTTTCCCGTAAATGACATTCCATCCAACACGTTATGATTTTCAAATATCCAGAACAAGGCCGTACCCACAACAAGTAAGATTAAAGTGGTCGGTAGCACGATACGCGTTGTCGTACTCACGATACGGGGTTCGTAAACCACCTTGTAATTCATTCCCAACAAGCATTTGATCTTATTCCGAATACCGTAATGCAGGAGCCGCCCGTAATTGAACAAGATCGGGAATCCGATACCACCAAATATAATCAAAAAAGCCAGAATAACCTGCAAGCCATACAAATGCCTGATCAAAGGATCATAGAGATTACCCGGCAACGTGGAGAATCCCGCATTACAGAAAGCCGAAACGCCATGAAACAGGGCAAAAAAGAGTTTATTGTCAATTCCCACCACATCTTGTACTTGCACATAGACAAGGTAAACACCTATCCCCTCAATGATAAACGTAGTTAGGATGATGTACACGACCGTCCGGAAAATATCGCTCAAAGAGGCCTCATTCAACAGATTTTTCATCATGAACTGATCATGAAAAGAAGTCCCGCTCAAAAATGACATGGCAAAAAAGCTGGTAAAAGTCATCACTCCGATTCCCCCGACCTGAATCAACATGAGTAGCACGACCTGCCCGGTCAACGTGAAGGTGGTTCCAGTATCAACGACGGTCAACCCGGTCACACACACGGCACTTGTCGAGGTAAATAAGGCATCCGTGAAGCTAATCCCCTCGTACGTGGCATTAGGTAATCTCAGTAAGACTGCCCCGAACAAGATGATGAACAAAAAACTCGCGGCAAAAAGAACTTCCGCTTTTACCCGACTTCGTAGGACAACAAATAGCTGTTTCGAAAGTTGTATGATACTCAATAGTAATACCACGCCATACGTCAGAATCCGTTCGACTTTGAAAAGAAAGGGATTGGTTGCCTCGAAATCCGGTCGGTCAAAATGTTTGGAAAACAAGGTCAAGGCAAACAGAAAAAGTAATACCAACACTTCTATCCAGAATCCTTTTTCCGCTCGTAGTAGCCTGAAATTAAACAAAAACCGCAACAAACCAAGAACCACGAAAAGGCGTATGATAGCCCGATAGGTATAATATATCTCATGAGAATAATCAGCCGGCATATCAAAGCCGAAGCGATAAATGACTAAAATAATCGCAAGAAAAGAGGCCAGAAATAACAACACATTACTTACCAGCTCGACAATCTGTTTTACAGACCTATAAATTTTTCTCGCCCGATAACGAAGTTCCACTGAAAACATAACACCAACTTTTTTAATAAATAACGTTAAGTGATGATTTCAGGTTACACAAATTGTCAATAATTATTTACCCCGCTAGGTACCAAGCCTACAAAAACAGACTCCACCACAATTATTTCATAAATACAAAGTAAACAGCCAGCACCAAACAAACACAAGCAGCCAAGTGATTCCATTGAAAAGTTACGCCTTTGAAGAAAAGCATGGAGAAAATAATGAAGATGGTTAACGTAATCACTTCCTGAACCACCTTTAACTGCATCAGGGAAAAAGGTCCCCCGTTTCCAATGAATCCCAAGCGATTAGCCGGAACCTGGGCACAATATTCGAATAAAGCGATACTCCACGAAAACAGGATTACCCCGAAGAGAGGCCAGTTGTCAATCCATTTCATTTCTTGTAATTTCAAATGGCCATACCAGGCAAAAGTCATGAACACGTTTGAAACGATCAATAATAATATCGCATAAAGTCCTTGCATACTGTATTTATTTATCTATTTATAACCTTTCAGAAAACACCACAAAAATACAAATTCCAAAAGAAATTCATGGGATGGAGCACAAATATTATATTGCTCGACAATTCTTCCATCATTCATTCCATAAGGAAACTAATAGCACACTATATTGAAATATTTACAAATAAAATTTCCGTATTTTTGTGAAAAATATGAAGAACAATGAATAATTACAAGTATGTATGCACGTTGCTACTAGGATGGATAATGTGCATTGTATTGTTTTCAGCCTGCAAAAAGGATGTTTACGCTCCAAACAAAAATGAACCGGCAGAAGATGTTTTTGATTTTGCTACCACGGTTGATAAAAAACTGGACATTGATTACGGCATGAAAGGTAACAAAGCCGTATTCGAGGTGTTTACCGAAGATCCCATTGTCATAGAAAATGGAAAAGCTAAGAAAAAAGAAAATGTAAAGTCCATTTTAAAAGCTTACACGGACAATGCTTGCAAATATTCCGGTATTGTAAATCTCCCGACAGCCTGCACTAAAATCTATCTTTACTCGGAAAATTATATTTTACCGACCAGCGTGGAAATAGAAGTTGACAACTCGGATATTAAATTCAATTTAGAGGATTATAAAGATCACCTTCGTTCGTCCACATCACAATCCACCTCTCAATCCATAGCCGCAAACAAAAGTTTGTCCAGAGTGAACTCGGCAAACAACCCGTACAATATCCAATTTCTCGGGGGATATAATACTAATGGATTACCAGATTATATTCTAGGTGAAATACACAATGGAGAACTGTACCCGATGCCTGCTGTCATCCCTGAAGGGCTAGTAAATCGCCTAAACAACATTTTAGTAGCTCAGGATAATTCACACCTGGCCGTATCAACAAAAGTCATCAACACAAATATCGTGAAAGATGCAAGAATCAAACTGACATTTCTAGGAGAAGCTGCCGCTTACCGGAATGTTATCGGCTACTATTATTACAATACAAAAAATCCTCCAAGCGGGGAAGAATTAGAATTCCAACCTAAATATGTCGCTTTCCCAAATTGTTCTACCTGGGGATGGGATGCAGGAATCACAGACAATTATATGCCCCCGTTATATCCCGGCTACCAGATACAACTTAAATATTTTGACAAAAACGGAAAAGAGAGCGATATATTCCCGGCAGGAACCACCATCGGATGGTTTATGTTACCCGACGCATTTGAAGTCGGATCATCCGGCGGCAACAAAGTCAATCTCATGAGTCCTAGGCACGGAATCAGGTACTCCAATAATGAATTCAATTATGATGGCAAAAGCGTTTGCATAAGCCTGTATGACGAAAAAAGCAAAACCACGGTAAACGGCTTCGAAGATGGTGGTGACAATGACTACAGGGATGTTCTATTTTACCTGAACTCCACACCGGAAGAAGCCATTTATGACCCGAACAAACCAACAACCGACCCGGATGAAGAATACCCTCCCCTTGAAAGCGACCCGCTAGAAGGTACATTGGTATTTGAAGATTTATGGCCCAGCCAAGGAGATTATGACATGAATGACGTTGTCCTTACGTACCATACGGTTTTCACTACCGATAAAGATAATAAAATCACGGGGATCAAAGACATATTTACTCCGATCCATTCCGGAGGGGTTTTAAAAAGTGCTTTTGGCTACCAGCTAGATATGGACAAAAATAATATCAGCAATGTCAAGATCGATAACGCATCATCAACAGCCATTCAGAATAGTGGTATGGAAGTTAACCAGGAGCTACCGACATTCATGTTGTTCGATGATATCCAGCAAGCCGTTAAAAATGGTCCGATAACTGTTGTCCTCGAATTGAAGGGGAACAAAACGATACATGAAATCTCAAGGAAAAAACTCTACAACCCATTCATCTGTGTCAACACCAAAGGTTTTAACGCAACAAGCAAAGAGGCTCGTCGGGAAATCCATCTCACGAACTATCCCCCGACCCCGTTTGCCAATTTATCATTCTTCGGACGTAATAATGATAAAAGCTCATTGGATAAAGGAGGAAATCCTATCGGCCCCAATTACTATGTCGCCGAAGATAATTATCCCTTCGCAATAGATCTTCCTATCACGGATTACCAAATACCGGACGAAAGTGTAAAAATTGACAAGTTCTACCCGGAGTTCAGCAAATGGGCAAAAAGTAAGGGTGTAGAAAATCCTAATTGGTATAGATTCCCGACCCATAAATAAATTAAGATAGAATTACAAATGATTTCAGAGACAGCTTCCGGTCTCTGAAATCATTATACATACACACTTCTAAAGAACTTCCCATATTTAGCTTTAGCAAATCCTCTATATAAAAAAATAAGAATTTGAAGAGATTTCAGCCTGCAAACATTATCTTTGTCAAATAACGGATAAACTTTACCATCAAAGTGTAGCATTATGAAAGCGAACAAGATTCAGAAAATAGAGATCCGCAATATATGGGGAAAATATAATTTCCGGTGGGAGAATCTCAATCCCGACGTGAATATTCTGACCGGTATTAACGGTAGCGGGAAAACCACGTTCTTCAACATTATTGATGCCTTACTTTCGGCAGATATTAAACGCTTGAAATTATATAATATCGAAGCAGAGGTCACGATTGACGACACGTTGATCAGCTTCCGGAAAGATAGTACCCTAGCATCTGTAAAACAAAAATTAGCCGGAGTAAACTACTTAAAGATCAGTACATTTGATGTACCTATTCGCGACCGTCGGAAAATGGGTAAAGAAGATAGTCCCCTGCTTAGCGAATTGAAGGAAATCGTGTACAGCGTGGGCGAAAATAACAACTCGTTTTCTGATTATCGTCTTCGGGCCACGAACTTCCCGGATCAGGCGGAAAAGATTAACCGCAGGATTCGTAAATTCTATGACACGGTGAACCATCTGTTTGCCGGAACAGGAAAAACCATCGAAATTGACCCGATGACCAATCAAGTGGTTTTTCGGGATGGGAATGAAATTATACATCTCTACAAGTTATCATCGGGGGAGAAACAGTTATTGATTATCCTGCTCCGCGTGTTCTTGATGGACGAGCAACCCTATATCCTGCTCATGGATGAACCGGAAATTTCGTTACATATCGAGTGGCAGTACCGTCTTTTTGAAGAAATTCAAAAACTGAATCCACATTGCCAGATCATCACCTCTACCCACTCCCCGAGTTTATTCGGCGACGGCTGGGGCGACAAGTTGGTATTTATCGAAGACTTGTTAATTCAATAACCTTATTAATTTTAGGCATCTATTTGCCTTTTAGTTTTTAGCTTTTAATTCTTATCTTTTATGTATCGTCCTCCCGTATCCAAAGAAAAATATTATTACCATGCAGCCAAACGTTTTATGATGGACGCCCAGCTCTTACGTTGTCGGGCAGCTATTCACGTGGAAGATAAAGACGATATTGTTTTCTGGAGTAATATTTTCAAACATTTTCGCCCGAATGATCGGTTTCATTTTATCGCGGGTTCCCGAAACGAACGGGGCCATGAAACCAGAGGCGTGACGCAATGTCTGAAATATGTCAAATATCTAAATCCGAAGTTTTTTATCTGTATTGACAGTGACTATCGCTATTTGCTGCAAGAACAAGGGATCGATGTCAAGCATTACATTTTCCAGACCTATACCTACTCTTTCGAAAACCATCATTGCTATGACAAAGGTTTGAACGAACTATGCTACCGGATCACAGCCCTGCCTAACAACGTGTTCGACTTCCATCAATTTCTGAAAGAGTATTCGAATATCGTGTACAAATTATTCCTGTGGCATCTTTATTTCTTGGTGGCAGATCCCAAACGGTTCTCGATCGCTGATTTCAACGAACTGATTTCATTTCAATGGCAACGTCGACCGGACATCCGCCAAAACGGACGCCACGAGTTAAACAAGTTGAAAGGACGGATCGAACAAAAACTTGCCCAACTCCGGAAGAATTATCCTAAAGCGAACCTTTCTATACTAGAAGAAAAGTACCAAAAAATGGGACTAACCCCAGACACCACGTATCTTTTTATCCGGGGGCATAATATTTACGATATGGTTTATATGTTGAACCGGGAAGTTTGTAAAAAAGTACTACGGATCGCGAAAGATTCGTATTCCGGTTCACAACAACCGCCCCATATCAACCTTTTCGGTTATCGAAATAGTATTGACGATCAACTAAAAAAGAATTTACATTTCGGGGCTTATCCTGCCATTCGCAAGATAGAAGAAGATATTCACCTTCTCTTTTAGGGTTTTCGTTTAACCCCGGAAGGCAACACGATCAAGATGGCTTTATGAGATTCGCCATTCTTTCCGATCGTAAAATGGATATGGACTTGTATTCGCCTACCGGATGGCGTGTTTTCCCATTTAGGTCCCTCGGCCAGCAATCGGATAACTTCTTTATTGCTCTCCCTCGAAAACCCATCTTCTATTCGGATCCGGCTAGGGACTTTTTTCCGATTCAATTCAAACGAGAGTGTAACCGTCCCCATTTTATTTGAATCCAAGTCTGCCTTCGGATAACGCAAAGCTTTTTTCATATATTGATTGAAATGGGAAATATCATCTTTAGATACCAGTGTATCAAGCAGGACATTGGGTTGACCGGAAACAGTAGAAGTCCCCCGTATTTTCACATTAGACATTTCGACCTCCCGTTTTTTGGCAACACCATAACCGGTAACAACAACCTCATCCATACCTTCCGTATCTTCTTCCATCTTCACTTGCAATTTATCCCCCGCCTTAACCAAAACATTCCGAGATTTCATCCCGACAAAAGAAAAAGCAAGTACCCCCTCTGATGCAGGAAGTTCCAAACTAAAGTGCCCGTTACCATCTGAAACACCCCCTATCGTGGAACCGGAAAGAATTACAGTCACTCCCGGTAAAGGATTGCCCTTTCCATCCGTTATCGTACCCGACACGTGATTGTTGATTACTTTCATTTTCTGGGTTGTCAGTCGGGAAGTATCTTCCATTTGAACACTTGCCAAAGAAATTTCCTGATCAGCAAGCTCTTCCATCACCATCTCCCGTACAGAATCCTTTCTTCTTACCACTTCGTCAGCCGAGTGTGGCAACTGTCTTTTATCGTTTGAACGTACCGTTAAAGAATCCGTTTCATCGGACAAATCTATCGCTTTTTCACTTTCAAGTGTCAGTCTCTCTTTCTCTTTAGTCTTCACCGAATCTGATAATTGGGCAACCGTCATCATGGGTACATCAAAAGTTTTCTCCTGCCGGGTAAACCACCATGTCCCACAAGCCAATAAAACTGCTAACGAGGCCGCAACATACATCCATACCCGCTTCTGTTTACGAGAAGAACGGGCTCGTTCGTTTAACTGGCGTTCCAAACGAATCAAGCCATCAATCGGGTCTCCGGGAGTTGAAGTCAACCCTTCCAACGCCTCGTACAAGAACGGATCGGACAACGCCTCCCGCTCCATACGGTTAGCAGCCTTCCCCTTCCGGTTGCCATGCAGGTATTCCTTTATGTCGTCAATCCGTTTCATTTGATGTTATTCCTTTACGTTGCAAACACAATTTCAAATTCCGTTTACCATTCTGTATAAAACTCTTTACCATTTTCGAAGAAAAACCCGTGCGTTCTTCCACTTCCTTGTACGAAAGTTCATCTAAGAAGAAATATTTCACGCTGACACGTTGCCTTTCAGGTAATCCCTCAACACATTCCCGTAACGATTTCTCCCGATTTTCCTTCTCATTTACAAATGTAAGATGAAAATCATCGCAAAATTCCATAAAAGAATCGTCTAAAGAAATAGATAAATTTTTACTCTTTTTCCGAATTTCCATCAAGCAATTATTGCGAATACAGGTATATAGCCAAGCTTTAAATGATTGTATCTCTACCGCTTTTACCTTTACAATCAATTCTTCGAATAATTGCATAACGGCATCTTGTGCATCTTCCGGTCGCTTCAGATACTTTAAGGCTACCCCGTACATCAAAGGCATGTATCTTTTATAAGCTTCCACGAAATACACCAAGTCACCACTGTCACAATATCTTTTCAGCAGTTCTTCATCCGTTATGTTCTCCTGACCTCGCGTCACTATTTATACATTGATTTTTACAAATATAAGAATTAAAAAAAATCTCTCGAAAGATTTATGGAATTTCTTTTAGTCTGTCATCTTAGGATAAAATTAATTCAAAAATAACGACTTATGAAAACAAGTAGCTTTCTAAAAAAAATTGCATGGGGATTAGTTATATTTATTGGATTATCCAATGCTGTCTCAGCCCAAAAAATCCAAGTAAACGGTAAGGTAATGCTTGCCGCAGACAGTTCGGCATTACCCGGGGTCACCATTCGCATTAAGAACACGAATATAGGTGTAGTCTCCAATTCACAGGGAAATTACACGATACAGGCAAATATCGGAGATACCCTACATTTCAGTTTTATCGGGTTAGAAATTCAAAATATCCCGGTAAAAGAGAGAAAATTAAATGTCTATCTAAAAGAGGACGAAATGGTCATGGAAGAAGCAACCATTGTTACCGGATACGGAGTCACTCATCATGAAAGTGCCAAATTTAAACTCCATTCCGGAATGCGTATTCGTGGAGGAGCCATGCCATTAGCTTACACACAAAACACGGAAGAGTATAATAAATTTGCCGCAAATCGTTTCCTGCCGGCATTAAACGAACCTCTTTCCACGTTCTCGATCGATGTGGACAATGCAGCTTATTCTAATGTACGACGCTTTATTAATCAAGGGACTTTTCCTCCGGTTGATGCCATACGCACAGAAGAGTTCTTGAATTATTTCACCTATAACTATCCCGCTCCACAGGAGAAAGACCCGGTAAGTATTACCACCGAGGTTTCCAACGCCCCGTGGAACACGCAACACAAGTTGGTACACATCGGAATCAAAGCAAAAGAAGTTTCCACGGATAATCTTCCCGCTTCCAATCTTGTATTCTTGATTGACGTGTCCGGTTCCATGAGTGACGCAAATAAACTCCCGTTGTTGAAATCCTCCCTGAAATTACTCGTGAAACAACTTCGTCCTCAAGACCGGGTAGCGATTGTCACTTATGCGAACCACACGAAAGAGGTACTTGCCTCTACCCCGGGAAGTGACAAAGCTAAAATTCTAGATGCAATCGACGGATTATATGCTAGTGGTGGCACTGCCGGTGGAGATGGAATACAACGAGCCTACCGGGTTGCCGAGAGCAATTTCACAAAAGGAGGTAATAATCGTATCATTCTAGCTACCGACGGGGATTTCAATATCGGGATTTCTTCACCCAGAGAACTGGAAAAGATGATTGAAACAAAACGAACCTCCGGTATATACCTGACAGTTTTAGGTTTCGGGATGGGAAATTATAAAGATAACCGAATGCAGGTTCTCGCCGAGAAAGGAAACGGGAATCACGCTTACATTGACAACTTGACAGAGGCGAAGAAAGTATTAGTGAATGAATTCGGTGGAACCCTTTTCACGGTTGCTAAAGACGTGAAGATTCAAGTGGAATTCAATCCCGCCAAGGTTCAAGCCTATCGCTTGATCGGCTATGAAAGCCGCCTGCTAGAAGCAAAAGATTTCAATGATGACACGAAAGATGCCGGAGAAATGGGAGCCGGACATAGTGTTACCGCCTTGTACGAGATCATTCCGGTTGGTGTTAAAAGTAATTTTGCTCCAAACATCGACCCCCTAAAATACCAGAAAACCGAGAAGAATGAAAAGAAAATGTTAACAGACAGCCCGGAACTACTGACCGTGAAACTTCGCTACAAACAACCGGATTCGCATAAAAGTTCTAAAATGGAAGTAACTGTTATTGACAATAATACCCCGATAAAAAAGAGTTCCGAGAATTTCCGATTCTCTGCCGCCGTTGCCGGATTCGGAATGTTATTACAAAATTCGGACTACAAGAATAATTTTACATTCGACGACGTTATCGACCTCGCCAAACAAGCCACGAATTACGATCCGGAAGGGTATAGGAAAGAGTTTATCCGACTGGTTGAAAGTGCCGCCTTACTAAAATGAATAATGGCCGGAAAGTCTTCCGGCCAATTTCTATAAAGCAATATCACTTTATTTAATCAATAAATCGTTTTTCAACGCCGTCCGGGGAACGTTCACTTCAGCCACCCCACAAGCGTAAGCACCCAGAATATATTGACCATAGGTGAAACAAACTGAGGTTTTATTAAAGTTAACAACCGTCACATCTTTCAACGTTGGTTCTGTTGTAAAACAACCTTCCGGATTCTTGAAATTCGCCTTCAACTGAGCATTTATCTGTGTCTCGTTAGTATAATTCAAAATCTCCTGATTGGTCAAGAACTTCTGATTTTGTACATCATAGTTGAACGTGTAGAAATTCGTTATTCCATGCGCACCTCCAGTGAAAGTGTAAACCATCAAACGTACACTCACGTACTGGTCATTTGCCATAAATACGCTATCTCCCACTTGCAATTCGTATATCCATGCAGGACGTTCTTCCCCGGTCCCTTGCCATGACTGGAAAAACTCGTTCGCATCACTCTTCAAACTATCCTGCAAGTCATTTACGAACTTCTCAATTTTCTTGTTCAAAACCTCGCAGCTCTTGTTCACATTCGCATCAGCAGACGAGAACATGGAACGATTTACCGTGATGTCCCAATTCTCTGAATTCGCCGTAACCTTTTCACTTTTCACGCTTAAATCCTGAATCTTCGGCTGGCATCCCATAAAAGCAAATGCCATAATAACAGCCATAATTAGTGTACTCTTCATTGTGTGTTTTGTTTTTGTGTGTATATTACAAAATTATGAAATTAAAACATACTGTTATCAGATTACATCACTTTTATTTTATCAAATCTAAAGCGGCTAATTTCTGCTTGATCCTCATTTGAATCATCGCTTTTGTCATTTCCTGTTCCATTTGCATGGATTCCATAAAAGCCTGATTATAACACTTCTTCGCCTCCACATATTCTTTCAAAACCTTATTGGTATCCCCTAACATAGCCAAAAAGTTAATTTTATCCATCAACGAAATATCTGTATATTGCAATGCTTTCACCGTCCATTCTTTCGTTTTCAAAATAACACTTTCAGGCACCTTTCCTCCTGTTGCGGTATAAACTTGCTGGGCTGCCATTCCATAATCAACGGCACGGGCATCCTCTCCCAATTCTTTAAAATAAGCATCCATTGACGTCACGTATCCCTCCCCATCTTTCTTATAAAAAAGTAAGTACTCGGCATCATACAAATAGGTGAAACGCTGCCGGGCAGACATCGTTTTCTGTGGAACCACGCTATATGTCAATTTCATATCCCCATCAATGCGTTCCAAGTATTTTTTATATTCCTCCTTGCCGGCACGAGCCATATTCTCCATGATTTTATTATTGTACTCCATCACAAAATAAGCAGGCCCTTCCCCAAGTTTCAAATAAGCCTCCATGTTTTTATTCATAAACTCCATCAACTTGTCCCCCGGCTTATCCGCATGATGAAAAGTATTGATAATACGATAATCATCTACATTTATCAGTTCCGGTCCCATTTTCAAATCAATATAGTCCTTAAAAATCTTTTCGATTCGGGCAATCCATTTTGCCTGTTCCATATTTTCCAATGTACTCACGTAAGTGGGGGCACCTAGCAACAACTGTTGCATTAGTACCAAATCATTTTTAGAAGATTTGAACTTCGTGTAAATCTCCTCAAAGCTCATCTCTTCCCCCGTGACAACCTTGGCCGATTTTATAAGAGCGGCACCATCAAGAGCTCCTTCCAAGCGAGACAGTAATTTTCCATCCGCATCAAAAAAAGCCAGTGTAGGATACGATCTTACTTTATTCTGTTCCACAACCTGACGATTAGCGGGATTCTCCGCATCAATCTGTATGGAAACAAACTTTTCATTAAAATAATTTCCAACAGCCTCAAGTGTGAAAACATCTTTAGCCAGCCGTTTGCAAGGCCCGCACCAATCCACATAGAAATCTACAAACAGCATCTTTCCCTCTTGCTTGGCTTTTTCTAAAGCCGCATTATAATCTCCTTTAAAGAATTCAATTCCTTGACCGAAAGCCTGAATTCCTCCTATAAATATTAATACAATAACCAGAATTGTTTTCATTTTTACTATTGTTTTAGCTAGAGTCCAATTCAAGACATCGAACTCTAGCTGAATTAACTTATTTTACAACAAACGTATAGACATCTGATAATAACTCAGAGTAACCATCATTCGAAACTTTCAAAGTAACGACATAACGTCCCTCCGGTAATTCCGTGTATAACGGTAACTCCATAACTCCTCCCCCGCGGACTGTAATTTCTTTTTTGAATATTTCCGCATCTCCTCCCTCCGAAGCCTTCACACTTACAAATTCAAACAACAGGGGGGAAGTTCCCAGTACTCCCTGTATTTTCTGAGTCACCCAAGGAGCCTCATTCGCCATCCTAACAGCATCTTCCTCCGGATCCAATGTTTTCCTCACTTCTAATTCATTCGGTAAATAACCGGCATTCTCCGCCTTCAAATACCCGACCTTCATATCCTGGCATCCCCAACAGGAAATAATCAGTACAAGAAATAAATATACTTTTTTCATCATAGCATTTCGTTTTTATAATTGTCCAAAAGTATAAGAATAATTCAAAGAATGAACGACCCCATTATCCGTTTCTATATCAGTTGAAGCGACGTCAATCTGCGTTCTCGTGTCAAACGAAGTGACATACAAATACACGGGTCCCACGTCCGGAATATCATGATAAGTATCTTGAAACGAATATACCCAGAATTTTGTCCCGAAAGCACTGGTGAAAACCTCCCCACCTTTCCCTTGTGTCTCTCCCAATACCTGTTCCCCCCGGGGGATATCATCACGCCAATGAATTCCGGCAACGATATGCCGTAATATCAACTCCCGACACGTTGCCTCCGGAATTTCCCGGACAGCATTATATCCCTGCTCGATCATCCATCGAAGAATCGACAAATTTGTCGGTCCGAAAAAGGTTATTTTCTCGTACCCGGCCTGTTTCCCTTGAAACAAATCTTCCAGACCGGCACGTTCCACCAAGAGTAACGTACTATCCCAATCGTAAGAATTGGAATGCAGATAGTCATACATTGTTCCGTCAAAACGACCGTTAGCTAAACCCGAATCGATGTAATTGTATTTAGTCTCGCAAGAAAAAAGCGAGAGCAAAACCAAGATTATTCCTATGTTTTTCATTGTCTTCATTTTTAATTTACTCGAATCTTGACCAATAAATATTCTGACGTATTAAATCATTTAAAGTAAAGGCATCGGTATAGAGCGGTAAAAACAATGCTCCCTCTTTCACATCCTGCTGATCCAATGTCTTGTAATTACCATCCATATAAGTATGGATATATTCCAACCCGTTCCGTATAATATCGAAATATCGATGCCCTTCAAACAGCAGTTCTCGCTCTCGTTCTTTAAAGATTGCCAGTTGAATATCACTCTCTCCCGGGGCAGGATAAGGTGTTGCGTTAGCCCGATCACGAATCTTATTCAAATCCGCTTTTGCCAAATCATCATTCAATTTCGCATAACATTCAGCTCTCAACAAATAAATATCTGCTAATCGCCAATAGCTATAATTCGCATCAACGTATGCAACCTGTGGAGTAGGACTCCACGACACATTTTCGTAAACCACCTCTCGCCATTTATATACATAAGCATATCCTTGATTCACTTTATACATCGTATCATGCGACATTGAATCCAGCTTATAGAAATATTCATCTCTTCGGTCATCCCTGTTCTCGTAAAGATTTTTAACCGTCTCGGCCTTGATTACAAAAGTTTTTGTCACCACAGATCCCGGAGTTTCCGTACCCCTCACTGGCCAAGTCATATATGACTTTCCCGGGAAGTACGCCATCGGGTAATCATTGAAACGATCTAACTCAAACTCTAGAATATTCTCCAGACTAGCTCCCATTCCCTTCATAGCTTTGGTACACACATCCTCGCTAGTACGTTCCAGTTCATAAAATCCCACTTTCTTTTCTATCAAAAGTGTAGACCATTCTATCGACTCTTCGTAACATTTTTTCGCATCTCCTTCCATACCGCACAACTCGATCATACTCCCCTTCCAAGCGTACAAATGAGCCAAGAGAGCCGCACAACTACCCTTACAACCATACTGTTTCGACACCCACGTATTCACACCTAAAAGAGGCATATCCTCGTACTTCGGCAACAATTTATATCCTTCCGAGGTGTTTTTTATAGCTTCATCCAACACATCCAGCATTGAACTCTTATCATACACTCCCATATCAGTACTATTTTTCGTGATAACGGCATCCCCCCACTTTCTCGCCAGATCAAAATAAACGAATCCTTTCACGAAATAAGCCTGTCCCGCATAAAAATCCAACTTATCTTGCGGAACACCCTCTGCCCGATATAAATTATCCAGAATCACGTTTGCCACGTAAATCAAGTCGTAATGATTTTTCCAGCTATTAGAAAATGAATTCAATAACGATGTTTGATTCAACATCCGTTGATCCTCATAATAAGAACTATTCACTTGGTCAGCCAAAAAACCCCGGTAAGCCATCACTTCATTTTCAAATTGCTTATATCGGAAAAAGCCCTCCATCTGAAAAACCATCGCATTAAAATCCTCCTCTGTTTTAAAGAAATTCGTGAAAGTAATGGCATTCTCCGGCTCCACATCTAAAATGCTATCGCATCCCCATAACAATGGGAAAAGTAGTATATATATTATTTTCCTCATGGCTAAAATCTTACAGTTAATCCTAACGTTAATTTCCGGGCAAGAGGATAATTTAGGAAATTATCATACCCAGTAAAGGGGTCCACAACTTCCGGGTCCACACCGGAATAATTCGTCAACAAGAACAAATTCTCTGCCGTAAAAAACAAACGACATCCTTCAAGATTAATTCTCTTCATCCACTCTTTCGGGAAATTATACCCAAGAGTCAATTGTTTCAAACGTAAATAATGCACCTTCTCTATATTGGAAGAGACATCTCCGTCAAACTGTCCAATGTAGCCTCGTTCACTGGAAGTGATAACTGGATAATCCGCCTTATCTCCCGGCTTTTCCCAAAATGTCGTGTTTGCATAATCTACAAAAATCGTACTTGTTCTTGAATTACCTTGCAAGGAAGAAATCTTGTACAAATTGATAATTTTCCGACCGAGAGAATAGGTAAACAATACATTCAAATCGAAACCGTTCCACATAATCTCGTTTGCCCATCCCCCGTAAGCAACCGGCAAGGTAGATCCTGCATAATATCGATCCTCATCATCGATTCTTCCATCTTGATTCATATCCTGAATCATCCGGGTTCCCACGGAATAAGGATAACTCTTATTCATAGAATGTAACGTATTCTTATTTCCTTGCTGGTCATAATAAGCCGGGATATCCTTTTCAGACTCAATTATTCCCAAATCTTTATAAATATAAAGCCCGTAGATAGGACGCCCAAGAACCAACTGTCCGTTTCCGTTCACCATATCCATATCCGTGTACGACTTCTCAAAACGGTTCCAGTTCCTTGAAATATTAAATTTCCCCCGCCACTTCACTTCCGTATTACGCAAAATATCATAGTTTAACTCCAATTCGATTCCTTCATTAGAAATCTCCATAGCGTTCTGCCATGCGGTTTCATGATAATAATAATTACCCGGCAAGGAAATATTGAATAACAGAGACTTCGAATATTTATAATAGTAATCCAACTTGAATTTCAAACGATAATCAAAAAGATCAACATCCAAACCAATATCATACTGGTCTGATTCCTCCCAAGTCAAATTTTTATTAACAATCTGAGAAGGTAGTACCCCTGCATTTCCCAAGAAGGTATTTGCAAATTCCAAGGTTCCATGTGCCAGATAGGCATCTCGGAATTGTTGTCCGGAAGTTCCCCACGATGCCCGTATTTTTGCATAGCTTAACCACCATTTCTTGAAAAACGGTTCCTCAGAGAAAGCCCAACCGACAGCGACCGATGGAAACGTGGCCCAACGCACATCTTCCCCGAACACGGACGACCCGTCTCTTCTCAACGTGAACTCGAACAAGTACTTCTTTTTATAGTTATAAACAGCACGTCCAAAATAGCTTAACATGATCTTCTCTTCAAAATTGGAACGATAGGCCTGTAAGGATTTAACACTTCCATATTCCTCATACGTCGTCGGGAATCCATCCAACACATAATGAATCTTATCACTCGGAGATCCCTTTCCACTTCCACTAAACTGGTCTTTTGCCTCTCGCAGATAAGACAAACCCAACAGAATTTCCATGTTATGATTATTCCGAATCGACTTATTATAAACAAGTAGGTTCTCATTGGAGAATAGCGTTCCACTACTAATGCTTCCCGTTGATATACTCAAATTATTCACCGCATCTAGATAACTGGGAATAAATGAGTTTCGTTTCCCTTCAGAGAAATCCATGGATAAACTAGAAGACAATTTCAATCCTTTCACGAACTCGTACGCAACGGCCAGACTCGCCCGGATCCGGTAAGTAATATTTTTCTCGGAAGACTCATTCAACTGTTTCAAGGTCTCCTTCTCAATTTCCCCGGAACCCGGCAAAATAGATAAATTTGATTTCGGATCGACAGTCAACCCCTCTATCTTACTTGCATTTGTAAAAGAAGTATTTGCAGCCCCCCGGCTTCGATCCGTATAAGCTAGATACAAACGGGCATCAATATTCAAATTTGCACGAGGAACAACATTCAGGTTCGTCAAGATATTGGCTCTCTTAAAATTACTTCCCAACATGATTCCTGTTTCGTCATACCATCCTGCCCCTACCATATACTTTATCGTTTCCGTTCCCCCGGAAGCCTGAAGATTCGCATTCAAGATCTTCCCCGCATCGAAACAATATTTCCACCAATTCGTCGAGTTGTTGTAAAATGGATTCAAACTATCCTGCAAAGGTTTCGCAGTAGCAATATGATATTCCGTTAAAGGATAACCGTTATTCCAAAAATAATCATACGCTCCATTTTGGTGATAGGCATCACGGTAAGATTCAGGCATCTTATATATTCCCGTTTGCCAACTTCCGTAAGCTGCACGCAAATTCCTAAATTTATTAAGATTTGCAATCCTTTCCAAATGTCCTCCCGTCTGAGTCGGAGTTTCAGGTAAAATAGAATACGAATAAGAAACATTCGCAGAGAATTTACCTCGACCGGTTTTCCCTTGTTTCGTGGTGATTAGGATTACTCCATTACTTGCCCTTGAGCCATACAACGCTGCCGATGCTGCATCTTTCAGCACCTCAACAGATTCAATGGTAGAGGGATCGATCTCGGCCAACGTGTTCGTTCCTGTCACCGGAGAAGTAAATGAATGAACGGGTACACCGTCAATCACGTACAAAGGAGTTCCATCCGTCTGCGATTCTGACAACAAGGAATTATAACCGCGAATATTGATACGGGTTCCACCACCACCGGGAGAACCGGAAATATTTGATACCTCGACTCCAGCCATGTGTCCTTGTAACAAATTCTCAAGACTGGCAGAAGGGACCTCTTCCAGATCCTTAGCTTTCACGTATGAAACAGCCCCAATCAATTCTCTTTTTTTTCGTTCCCCGTAAGCCACCACGGTCACCTCATCCAAATCGGAGATTTCCTCTTCCAGAACGACATTGATCGTCGTCTGATCCTTCAATTCAACCTCTTTCGTTTTCATCCCCACGAAAGAAAACAACAACGCTTTGGCTGTTGCAGGAAGCTCCAATTTATACACGCCATTCACGTCGGTCACGACACCGACAGTAGTTCCCTTCACGTAAACCGACACCCCGGGAAGCTTTCCCTTTTGCTTATCCGTGATCGTTCCCGTGATCACTCTCTTTTTCGGAGTCACAGCCGTAGAACCTTTTACTTCCTCTGCGGCTTTTTTCTTAATGACCACCACATTCTTTTCGAAAGTGTACGTGTAATCCGTCTTCCGTAAACAAATATTCATCACGCTATCAATCAACACGTCCTTTACGTCAATCGTGATCTTACCAATTTTGTTCACGGCATCCATACTATACACGAATGTCATTTTGCTTTGTTTCTCCACAGCAAAAATGATGTCTAGCATCGAAGCATTTTCCCTTTTCAGCGTCAATTTTTCCGTTTGTGCATACACACTTCGAAATGCTCCACAAGCTAGAAAAACTGCTATACACAAGCAAACCTTCATGCATATAGAACTTTTTCTCCTTTTTTTATCGTGCAGGAGCCACGTCCAAAAGTTTTTTTTCATAACTTTGAGAAATTAAATTGATATTGAATTTAATGAAATGGGTTGTCAGAAATAATCACCACAAAATCTCTGACCCCCATTTTTATTTATAGTAACACACTATCAACCAACACCTTTCACAATCAACGTTTTTCCATTCATCTCGAATTTCACCTCTCCCGTCAACTCCAATATCTTCAATAGAGAATCAACATGCTCGTACTTCTCCAATTTAAAACCAAATCGTTTTTCAGCCATCTCCGGATTCCGGTAGAACACCTCGAAATCATACCAACGGGCCATCTCCTGTAAAATATCATCCAGACGCTCTTCCTCGAACACGAACATCTGTTCTTTCCTCAAACGATAATTCTCTCCTTTAATCTTACGATAAGAAAAATCTCCCGATTCTTCATGATAAGTAGCCTGCATATCGGGACGCAGCACGTTATCTTTCACGCTCACCACTCCCTCAACCAACGAGGTCTCTACGATACTCGCATTCCGATACGCTTTCACGTTAAAGCTCGTACCCAACACCTTCACGTCAAGAGATTTTGTTTTCACATAAAAAGGATGGACCGGGTCATGATGCACGTCAAAATAAGCCTCTCCCTCCAAATATACTTCCCGCTTATTTCCTTTAAAGCGTGTCGGGAAACGAATTTCAGAATCAGCAAACATCCAAACATCAGTTCCATCTGCTAATTTCAGATTATACTCTCCACCCCTCGGAACAACGATCCGGTGATACTCTACTTTATTATCAACGATACTGTCTATTCCGGAATAATTTAACCCCTTTCCCTCTTCCAATATCACCCCAAATTCATTCAATTCTTTTGCAATATTTTTAACAGTATCCAAATCTACGATCTGACCTCCAGGTAATTCCAATATCGTTTTGTGACGTTCAAAATAAGCATCCACGATATATTGCGGACGCTCCATCTCCTTCACTCGATCAACATACCAAACAGGAATAGCCACCATCAAAGGCAATATCAGTATTGCCGCATACCAAGACATACGGTAAATTCGCCTGTGGACTTTTCTTCCGGTTGCCTTTCGAATTTGCTCCCAATTTTTTTTCGCATCAAACGAGTCGTAAAGGACTTGTTTAGCCGCTATGTTCTTTTGATCTCTGATTTTTGTCAAAAGTTGTTCCCCGTCCGAAGATTCCTTCAAGCTCTTTTTCAACACTAACATCTCCGCTTCCGAAAGATCTCCTTTCAAGTATCGAGTAATTCGTTCCGCTAATTTTATTGACTTTTTATATTTTTCCATCAATTCATCATCTTTTACATCTCTAATATGCAAAAAACGAATTTAGGGGTGATTCGAAAAGCAATTATTTTTTAGCTTTAACCTCCTTCTAACAACAAGTCTCTATCAATCAACAACATTAAAGATGCAACAGAACTAAGAAAAAAACAAATAAATGCTGCAATTCTGCCCGTAAAAAGGCAAACGCCTTCCTTTTTTGTGTTTTGACCGTATTCACTGAAATCTTCAATTTTTCAGCAATCTCTTCTTGAGTGTGGCCTGCCATACTCAATTCCACAATTCGTCTTCGTTCCGAGGGTAATCTATCAATCGCCGCTATAATTTCACGATGGACTTCTTCTTCTATAATCGCCGCCAAAGCTGTCTCCGTATTATCTTCAATTCCGGGATCCACGTCTTCACTTATTTTATGCTGCCGCAAATAAAAAAGAGCATTATTATACAATGATTTATAAAGATATGCTTTAAAATACACCATATCCGTGTAAATTCCCCGCTTCTCCCAAAGATTTATAAAGGTCTCTTGCACTACATCTTCCACCGCCCCATGATCCGGAATATAACGCTTAACAAAAGCACATGACGATTTAAAAAAATCGTCAAACAACTTTTTAAAGGCTCGCTCGTCACCCTTGTTAAATTGGTACAATAACATATAACTCCATCTATTCAAGCCTGCAAGATATGACTTTTTTCAAAAATATCAATGCAAAAAAAGAGCGATCCTTTCGAATCGCCCTCGCCTTCCCTACTATTCTCCCTATCTATTTCAACAAAAAATCACCTTTCAATAACATACGAGGTACAGCTATTTCCGCCGCTCCGCAATAATGAGCCCCTAAAACCAACGGGGCATAAGTAAAGCAAATATCACTTCCCGAAAAGTTTACCGTGGTTACATTTGCCAGCGTGGGAACTTCCGAAAAACAATTCTCCGGATTCTTGAAATTCCGTTGAATCTGTTTGTCAATCTCGGCACTCCTGTCATAATTCAGAATACCCTCCGAGTTCAAAAACTTCTTGTCCTTCAGACTATAATTGACCGCGTAATATTCCGTCAATCCGTTAGCTCCTCCCGTCAACGTGTAAACCGCAAGACGAACACTGATATAATGACGATCCGCCATGAACACGCTATCCTTAACCTCCAGTTCAAACGGAATCATCGGTTCTTCCTTCATCTCTCGTGCCTTTTGCAGGTATTGGTTCAATTGTGCTTTCAAATCATTTTGCAAACTGTCAATCAACCGGGAAATTTCCTCGTTCACCACCTTACATCCTCGTTCCACCTCAGCTTTTTGGGAGGTAAACACCGGATAGGCTATCATAATATCAAACTCGCTGGTCTTGTGGGATAAAAAATCCTTCCCTACTTTTATCGTTGCCTCCTCGCATCCCGTGAAAAACAAGGCCAACAATGTCACTACAAAAGTACAATTCCTCATCATCTCTTTTTCTGTTTCAAATTCTGTGATATATACGGGAGCTATATATAAAGGTTCGGGTTAATACCTAAAAAAATAGGGAGAGTTCAATTTGAAGCTACACTCCAAAAGCTTTGTGTCTGACTTTTGGAGTGCAACTTTTAGGGTAAGTTTCACTATTTTTCCCAATCAGAAAGCGGGTCCGCCTCTTCTGATTTTATTACCCAATCTCTTACTTTCACTTTCTTCAAGAACTTCCACACCACGTCACGCACATCCTCGACAGTCATGCCCTCCAGTAGCTTGTCACTATGGTCAGTAACATCCTCTCCGTACTCTGCATACGTGTTCAACACGTTCATCCAATAGTCGATGCCGATATTCTCGTCCGCTTGCGAGCGGGAAAGCTTGATGGAAACTAGAATCGGGGTCAACTCCTCTTGTGTAAAGAGTTCGTGCTGACTTCTATCCAGTTCTTTGTAAATCATCTCTTTCATGCGTTCCACCTTGTCGCGTTGCGTCTCGAAGCCGATCATCATCGTCGCCTTACGATAAGGGAACGTAATGCTATTCGCTTCAACATTAACGCCATACGTCGCACTCTCCTGTTCCCGGACGATAGCGAACAAACGGTTGCGTAACATCTGTCCCCAGATATTCAACGCCAACTGTTCTTTGTCTGAAAATTTAGCATTATTCTCCAACATCAGGTTCACCATACCCTTGTCACCGGGCATAGCCACCGTGAACACATGGGAAATCGTGTCCGTGCCAACATCGTAGTTACGAATGATGTACTCCTCTTTCTTTCCCTTACGGGAAGGTAAAGAACCGATATACTCGTTTGTCAGGCGAACGGCCTCCTCCCGGTCAATGTCACCCACGATACAGAACGTGAACTCTTTCGCATTCGAGAAACATTCCCGGTAAAGCGGTTCCAACCGATCGAAATTCATCTTGTCGAAATAAGCAGCACCCAAATCCCGGTTACGTTCGTCCGTGCGGGTCGTCAGTTTTCGGATCGAATCCTGCACCAGATCCTGGGGTGTCAGACGACGATTCTCGTACATGTATTTAGCCCGTTCCACGTACTTATCAAACTGCGGCTTCTCGAAACGAGGTTCTTCAAACATCAAGTAGAACAACTGGAACAGCAACTCGGCGTTATCCGCTCTCGTGCTACCGCCGAATCCCTCCGTGTAATCGCTCAACATCATGTTCAACCGCACCTGTTTCCCTTGCACGAGTTCTTTCAACGTGTTAAGGTCATACTTGTATATCCCGGATTTTAACGTCAAGGCCTGCATCGCATCCAGCGTCGGCAGATCCTCGGCAGCCACTACAGAACGACCACCATGACTACTACAAGCTATCGAGAAAAAACCGTGTCCCTCCTCCACGTGCTTGTAGAACACCCGGGCTCCATTCGCCAGCGTCCACTCTTCCGCCTTGAAACGATCCAACTTTTTCACTTTCTTGATCGTCCCCCCTTGCAACTTCAAGTCGAACGCCTCCGGGGCTTTACGCTCCACGACTTCCGGCTTCAAGTCTTTTTTACTCACCCCTGCCATGATATTCAGGATCTGCTCTTTCGTCAGATACTTGTAATCCTTGTCATTACCGGACACCACCACGATCTGGCTCGAATCCGTGGCCCACGAGTGTATCCACTTGTTCATATCCCCGGTCGTGATCTCCAGCAAAGCCTCTTTCAACAACTCAAGCTCCTCTTTCTGTTCGAGGAAAGGCATCCCGCCCAGGAAATGAGCCTGGAACACATTCACGTAATACAGGTTACTCTCTTTCTCCACGGTACTCTCCATCTTCTGCAACTCCTGGAAAAGAGCCTCCTGCACCCGTTCCATCTCGGCATCCGTGAACCCGAAACGACGAATCCGTTCCCATTCCGTCCACACCTGCTCGAAAGCCTCGGCATCCTGATTTTTGTAAGGAACCACGTCTAGCGAAAACCCGTTATAGTTTCGCACGAAAGTACCGAAATCTGCCGATGCACTCACGAACTTCTCCCGATTATCGTTCACGATACGGGAAAGCCGTTGCCCCCAAATGGTATTAAAGATACGAGCCTTAAACGAGTAGGCCTTGCGTTCCACCTCGTTCAAGTCCTCCACCCGGCGTGCCCGCTGATGGAAAGAGATCATCTTCGAACGGTTCTCCGGGTCTAGGATTAACATGTAATCCAAGTCCGCACGAGCGGGAATCTCCACCTCGTAACGTTCCAGCGGGTTCTCCCGTGCCGGAATGGCCCCGAACAACTCGTTCACCCGTTTCTCGTACTCCACTTCGTCAATATCTCCCACCACGATCACGCACTGCAAATCAGGACGATACCATTTATAGTAAAACTCCCGCAACGCATCGTACGGGAAACTCTTCAGCAATTCCACCGTACCGATCACGTTACGCCGGGCATATTTCGTGTGATTATACACCACGGGAGCCGCTCCCTCCTGCAAACGTCGGTTCACATCGTAACGACTTCTCCACTCCTCGATAATCACTCCCCGCTCGTCGTCAATATCTTTATCCTTCAATAATATCTCACTACACCAGTCTTTCACGATAAACAGGCAGGTATCCACCAATCCTTGATCCGCCGTCGGCACATCATTAATATTATACACGGTCTGGTTCACTCCCGTGTGAGCGTTAAAGGAAAAAACGCCTTTTCCCCTCAAGTAGGGCATTACCCCGTCCGGGAAACGAGTCGTCCCGTTAAACGCCATATGCTCCAGGAAATGAGCCAAACCATTCTCATGATCCTCCTCCAGGATAGCGCCCACGTTCTGTACCAGGTAAAAACTCACCCGTCCCAAGGCTCCCTCGGAATGCTTCACGTAATAGGTCAAGCCGTTCTCCAGCTTTCCGTAACGCAATCCCTCCATACCTTCCCGCGCAAACAAAGGGGTGAATACCGTGAAAACAAAAATGATACATGTAAAAATTAATCCCCTCATACTATTACTTTGCTAGTTCTAAAGCCTCCAGTTTACGCTTCATTATCATCTGAATCTGGGCAGAACGCATCTTGTTCTCGATTTGTAAAGCCTCCATGTACCCTTGATTATAAGCCTCTTTCGCTTTATCAAGTTGTTTTAGAGCTTTATAAGTATCTCCCAACATGGTTACAAAATTAATCCTGTCAATCAACCCCGTCCCCTCGTATTGCATGGCTTTTACCAACCAATCTTTCACCTGCCCCAACTGTTCATTATTCAACTTCCCCTTGCTCATGACATACATATTCTGAGCGATCTCCCCGTAATCATTCGCGCTGACTTGATTCCCCAAAGCAGCGATATATTTGTTCATCAATTGGACATAAGAGTCTACATCTTTTTTGTAAGATAACAAATACATCCCGTCATAATAATACTTGAACTTCTCGTAAGGAGTTAAGGTACCCGTGGGCATGATAGCGTAGGCTGTTTCCAGATCACCGTTAATTCTCTCCAAGTATTTCTTGTATTCGTCCTTCCCAGCCTTCGCCAATTGTCCGACGACAGCATTATTATATTCCACCATCAGAATACCGGGGGCCTCGCCTAACTTATTCATGTAAGTCTCCAAATTCTTGGCGATGAATTCCATAACGGCATCATCTTTCACGTTTTTCTTGTTAAACGCCTGCACGATTTGCAAATCCTCCTTGTTGATAAAGTCAGGCCCCATTTTCATTTTAGCATACTCGGCATACAACTTGTCAATCCGCACGATCCACTTCTGGGCCTCCATCCCTTGCATTCCTCCCACTTCTTCCGGTGCTTGTTTCAAAACTAGTTGCATATCAGCCAAATCCTTTTTAGATTTAGCACGATCATACAATTTATCGAAGCTTAACCGTTCCCCGCAAACCACTTTAGCCGAGTTCAAGAAATCAGTCTTTTCACGAGCCCCGACCAACCGTGATGCAACCGTGGCATCCGGTTTGAAAAATATTAAGGTTGGCAATACCGTCACGTTAAATTTTTCTGCCGTCTCTTTTTGCCATCCCGCTTTCTCCACGTCGACTTGCATACAGATAAACTTGTCATTCATAAACTTTCCGACTTCTTCATCAACAAACACTTTTTCAGTCATCTGTTTACAAGGACCGCACCACACGGCATAAAAATCCACGAATACTAATTTGTTCTCTTGTTTTGCTTTCGCCAAAGCTTCATCAAAAGTTCCTTTAAAGAACTGGATTCCCTGACCGTAGCTTGATACGCTCCACCCCATGAACAGGGTGAAGCATATCATCATAAAATATTTCTTTGTCATATTTACTTGATTATGAAAGTAAAAATATCCGGTAGAAGAGCAGAATAACCTTCATTACGAACCTTTAAGGTTATCCTATAGCTTCCTTTAGGAGCCGCAGGTTGTAACGGAACTTCCATTCTACTGTTTCCATAAACTTTAAGTTCACTGGCAAACAAACTTGCCGCTTCTTCTCCCGCAGTCGAAGTAACACGGACAAATTCGTAAACCTTAGGATCCGTTCCCAACACACTTTGAATGGCGCCACTCACCCAAGGAGCTTGATTCTTTTCCCTATTGGCATCTTTTTTAGGATCCAACACGGTTCTTATTTCCAACGTATCCGGTGTAAATGCGGCATTTTTTACGTCCAAGAAACCAACCGTGGGCTTCTCACAGGCAGCTAATGCAAAGATTGCGAGAAATAATATCATCAACTGTTTCATATCATTCTTAATTTACAAATTCTTACTATTTCAACTCTCCTAACGTGAAGCTATATGCCATAGAATGCACGACACCATTTGTCGGCTGTATATCCGAAGATGCGATAGGAAGTACATACTGAGTTGTACCCCATTGATTATGTCCTATCGCATACAAAACAAGAGCCCCGGCTCCCGGAACATTTTGAAACGTTTCTCTGAAAGCAAATACCCTAAATTGCTTCCCATTTGCACCAGTTACCATCTCTCCTGAAGTCTCATCATTAGCTGTTCCCTCTTTAAAATCAGCGGCTAATCGTTTCCCTTTTATGATATGACTTAATATCAAATCCCGACAGGTTTCCTTATCTTGTAACATAATTTTTACCTTCGTGGAATCCGGTAAACCCATGTCATTCATATTTGTACGTAAACTGTACAACCAACGCCGTATAGAATGATTGGTCGGGCCGAAAAAAGTAATTTCCTCGTAACCGGGTTCTTCTCCCGTGAAATATTTTTCCAATCCGGTATAATCAATCATCACCAAAAGAGAATCCCAATTATAAGAATCGGATTGAAAATACTCGTACATGTTGCCGGGAAACTCAGCCTTACAAATTCCGGTATCTATTTGGTTGTACTTCGTGCAACCAACAAACATCGATAATACTATTCCTAAAAATATAACTTGTTTCATCATTTCTTATTTTATTGATTCAAGGCCTCCAACCAATACTGGTTCTGCACTAACAAACTATTCATCGTAAAAGCCGAGTCAAAAATGGGTAAAAATATCGCACCTTTCCTAACATCTTCCAGCGTCATGGTTTTAAACTTTCCATCGTCACCTTGGTACAGTTCGTTATTAATATACCACATTCCATTCCGCACAATATCGTACCAACGATGCCCTTCTATATATAATTCCCTTTGTCGCTCTTTAAAAACAGCATATTGTAATCCCATATCATCTCCCGGACCGTTCGGGTAAAGCGTCGCGCCCGCAATTCCTCGGATTTCATTCAAATCGCCAATCGCCTCACTACTTTGAGCATCCAATTTAGCATTACATTCCGCCCTTAACAAATAAATACCCGACAATCTCCAGTAAGCGAAATTTGTACTTACGGCAGTCATGGTTTTGGAATACGGGTTATTGGGATCAGACTGTGCCCACACTCCCGTTCTCCATTTATTCAACGTGGCATAACCATCAGGCTCGCCCCACATATTAACCCCCGGAGTTACAAACGAACTAACCCGCTTGTCCTGTGATTCATACAATTTATCTATTGTTGTTTGGGCTACTTTCGCATCTGTACCCTTCCCGTCAATATTCAAATATGCTGAAGCAAAAAGATAGGGTGAACTCACATATTTACTTTGCATATCTAAAGTAAACTCAAAAATAGCCTCCGGATTCTCTTGATTAATATCCGAAAAGAGCTCGCATAATCTTTCCGGATCACGAACTAGACGATAACTTCCGACCTCGTTACCCTCAATCAATTCTGAACAATATTGAATTGCCTTCATGTAGCAATCTTTCGCATCCCCTTCAAGCCCCTGTAGGTCAATTATACTCCCTTTCCACGCATACAGGTTAGCAAGTAACGCACAAGCAGATCCCTTACTTCCAAACTGCTTGGATTTAATCACATTACCCAGTCGATCTTTCACCTCCGATTGAACAGGCAATACCTTGTAAGCCCTCGTGGCATTACTGATAGCCGTATCCAACACTTCCAACACCGGTTTCTTACCGTAAGGCTCGGCAGAAGTACTATTGCGCGTTATAGGCACCTCACCCCATTTCATTCCAAGAATATAATAACTCAACCCTTTGGCAAAATAGGCCTGTGCTTTATAAAACTGAATCCGATCGGGAGATACTTGAACCTCTGCCTTACTGATATTATCCAACATCACGTTAGCCATATAGACAATACCATAAATATTCGACCAATCCGAACCGATACTCTTCGTAATCGCTTCCGTGTTCCATAATCGGATGCTACTCACGGATTCGTAAGCTTCATAATCTCTAAATTCCCCAGCCTCTTCCTGCGTGGCATGAGCCAACAACTTGTCATTAATAAATCCCTGTATAGAATACAACGTCGATTCCAGATCCAATTCTGTTTTGAAATAATTATCAAAACTAAGCAAGGTTTCCGGTTCTACATCCAAAAGATCGTCACAAGACGAGAGTAGTCCCGATAACAAAAATATATAGAGAATCTTTTTCATAACTAAAATTTTACAGTTAATCCTATAGTTACTTTTCGTGCGGACGGATAAGTCAATGAATTATCGTACCCTTGCAACAAGTCGACATTCTCCGGATCAAGCCCTGAATAATTGTGCCACAAGAATAAATTTTCCCCCGTGAAAAACACTCGAACACCTTGCAGATGAATCCTTTTTGCAATATCACTCGGTAAATTATACCCTATCGTTAATTGTTTCAATCGCAAAAAATTCACGGTCTCGATATTATCATCCGTACGAGCATCGTATTGTCCGTTATAATACTTGTACGCAACATCGATAATCGGATAATCCGGCGTATCACCTTCCTTCTCCCAAAACGTCACGTTACGATAATCCTCAAAAATCGCTCCCAAACTTGTTTCACTAAAATTCAACGAACCCTTATTGAATGCATTGATGATATGCCGCCCTAAAGAATAATTAAACAATACACTCAAATCAAATTGTTTCCATTTTATTTCACTACTAATACCGCCATAAACAACCGGCAGGGTTGAACCGGCAAAATAAAGATCATCATCAGTAATCCGACCGTCACCATTCAAGTCCACGATCTTTTTCATTCCGGGACGAATAGAATTGACAACCCCTCCATCACCTAAAAGGACCTTATTACCATTTTGATCCCAATAAACCGGAACCTCATCTATATTTTGAACATATCCATCAGTTTTGAACGCACGTAGTTCGTAAACAGACTTACCAATCACGTATTTTTCATCAACATCTTGTCCTGAATAAGTCTTCTCCAATCGATTATCATTGTGAGAAATATTGAAACGAGCCCGCCATTTGATCTCCGTATCCCGTAAAATATCTATTTGAGCTTCCAATTCCACCCCTTGATTAGAACACTCTATCGCATTTTGCCACTGTCTTTGATGCATATAAACCGTACCCGGCAATGACACTTGCCACAACATTGACTTCGTGTACTTATAATAGTAATCAGCCTTCAATTTCAATCGATAATCAAATAAATCCACATCCAACCCGAGATCATATTGTTCCGACTTTTCCCAGGTCAAATTCGTGTTTGCTAATTGGGCTGGCACCATCCCTGTCACGCCCAAAAACTCATTCCCGACATCAATTACCCCCTGTGCAAGATACGCCTTTTGGAAAACTTGCCCGGAAGTACCCCACGAACCGCGAAGTTTACCGTGATTCAACCACCAGAAATTTTTCATGAATGCCTCGTCCGAGAAATTCCACCCCAAAGCGACAGATGGAAAGGTCGCCCAACGTACGTCTTTTCCGAAAACAGATGAACCATCCCGACGCAAAGTGAATTCCATTAAATATTTCTGATCAAAATTATATGCAACACGCCCAAAATAACTGACCATAATTTTTTCATAATAATCAGAAACAAAAGATTGCATGGCGGTTAGCGTACCTCCTAGATCTTTAATCGAAGGCATTCCGTCTACCGCATAATGAATGTAATCGCTAGGTGCTCCTTTAGCCCGACCATTCATTCTATTCTGAGAATCACGGGTATAAGAAAATCCAAATAGCCAATCAAAATTATGCCGTTCTCTTAAACTAAATTTATAATGAAGTAAATTCTCATTTTGCAACATCATGTTGGATTGCTTGGCTCCCATTGTTATACTCAACCCATTTACTCCGTCCAATGTACTCGGGGTAAAATTATTTCCTTCCGATTGCGAGTAATCAACACTTACTGAAGTAGAAAGATCCAGCCCCTCGATAATTTTATACTGAAGACGCAAACTGGAGCGAATATTAAAATCATACTTTTTCTCCGAAACCATATTGATATTTTTAAATATCAAATCATAAGTTTCCCCGGAACTTGGAAGTAACGTAGACGTCCCCTTAGGGTTCACGGTCATGTAAGCAATTTTCTTATTCTCCAATCCGCCGCCACCCATACTCATATCCGTATATGACAATGCCATACGAACATCCATGGTCAGATCTTTTCGAGGGATCATATTCAAATTTGAGATCAAGTTCATTCGAGAAAAGTCCGACCCCACATTAATTCCTTTCTCGTTGTACCATCCCGCACCAACCATGTATTTCACGCGTTCCGTTCCTCCGGATGCCTGCAAATTAGCATTCAAAATTTTCCCTGTCCGAAAAGCATACTTCCACCAATTACTCGAATTATTATAAAAAGGATTCAAACTATCCTGTATCTGACGGTAAACAGTTCGATTCAAAAATGTACTTACCTTACCGTTTCCCCAAAAAAAGTCATAGATAGCCGAACCACCGCCAACGTATGCATCATAATAGGAATTAGGCATTGAAGGTAGATCCCGACCAGCTCCGGGAGTATATTTGGTATACCCGCTTCTAATATTCTTGGCAGCCCACAACCACCAATCCCGCTCACCTTTGCCTTGTATTTGCACTGGAGTTTCCGGGAACCAACTCCAAGAATAGGAAGCGTTTGCCTGAAAAGTTGCCTGACCGGACTTCCCTTGTTTCGTGGTAATCAAAATCACACCGTTACTTGCTCGTGAACCATAAATAGCTGCCGATGCTGCATCTTTCAACACTTCAACCGACTCGATCGTCATCGGGTCAATTTCTGCCAACGTGTTTGTTCCGGTTATAGGAGAAGTAAATGAACTAATCGGTACTCCATCCACCACGTACAAGGGTGTTCCATCGTTTATTCCTTCCTGCATCAACGTATTGTAACCGCGAATCGCAATACGGGATCCGCCACCACCAGGAGCGCCGGAAACATTATTTACCTCAACTCCTGCCATATGCCCTTGCAAAAGATTTTCCAAACTCGCAGAAGGAACCTCTTCCAAATCTTTCGATTTCACGGAAGATATAGAACTAATCAATTCTTTTTTATTCCTTTCACCATAAGCAATCACTGTCACCTCGTCCAAATCCGAAGTTTCTTCCTTCATCTTCACGATCAACTCATCGCCAGCCTTGAAAGCTTTTGTTTCCATTCTAAAACCGACAAACGAGAAAATCAATTTACCGGATGCTACAGGCAGTGCCAAAGTAAACATTCCCCTCGCATCCGTGGCACATCCCACGGTCGTGCTATCCAAACGAACAGTCACTCCCGGTAGAGGTTGATTCTTTTCATCTACCACTTTCCCTTTTATAACATACTTCTTTACCTCTTTTTCGTCATCCTTTGCAATGGTCGGCTTCACAATAATCACGTTTCCCTCAAACAAAAATTCCAGATTAGGGAACACGCGTTTCAACAAAACATCTACATTCTCATCCTTCGCAGAAACAGAAATCTTGTTATAAGAAATCAAATCCGCATCATTATAAACAAAATACAGATTTGTCTCTTTCTGAATCTCTTTAAATAGTTCCATTGCACCAACATTCTTCACGTCCAACGTTACCCGCTGTTGTTGCGAGAAGCTATTGGCAGAGATTGTCATGCTGGTCATTGCCATCAAAATAAACAATAACCTCATGATTTTCAATAAACTCTTTTTACCATAGAAATAGTAAAAACTTTGTTTTTTTTTCATACATTTGATTTTTGAATTAAAACTACTCGAGCAAGCATTGTCGCATTTGTTTGCTCGGATCAAGCTAGATTCCGGATAAGTTGCTGCTTAACCGGAATTTTATTTTCGTACTACAATCACTCTACCTTTTATTTCAAAACGCACGTGAGATGTCTTTTCAATCAAAGACAGCAATTCATCAATTTCCTCGTAACGGGGCAAATACCCGCTAAACCGTTCGTTACTTACCTCATTATTCATAAAAAACACCTGTATATCATACCACAACGAAAGTTCATCCAGTATCTCGCCGATACTCTTGTTCTCAAAATAATAATTTCCACGCTGCCACGCCACGTAAGATAACACGTCCACCTCCCGAACCGTAACCCGTCCCACGAGCTTGTTAAACACCGCTTGTTGATTCGGTTTCAACCTAACTTCCGCCAATCCTTTCGGTTTCACTGATACGGAACCTTCTACCAATGTCGTTTGCATCTGATCATCCCGACGAGTATTCACGTTAAACTGCGTTCCGTACACCTTTATCTCCATCCCGTTCACCTCCACGATAAACGGCTTGGCAGCATCCTTCGTCACCTCGAAATAAGCCTCTCCTTCCAACCATACCCGTCGTTCCTTCCCCACGAATTTCACAGGGTAGTAAATCTCCGTCGCCGCATTCACCCACACCTTCGTCCCATCGACCAGCATGATCGTGTACTCACCCCCTTTAGGAGTAATCAACCGATTCTGTAAATCAACACCCTTATTATCCAAAGAATCCACGTAAACTAACGCTTGATCATTCGTGTGAATCATCACCCCATCGCTCTCTTTCAGCGTCATCCGAGAAGTATCAAGGGCTAGGACTTTCCCGTCATTCAATACCAACGTCGCTTTTCTCACACCATGTTCGATAGGCCCGATACCGTAATCCACGACTTCCTCCACGGGTTGCCTTGTCCAAAGCAATATTCCCGCAATAAGGGGTAATGCCAGCATTGCCGCGTAACTCACCACCTTCAACCACACCCGCCGTCCCCGTCTCCGGTAAGCCTCGTCAATTTTTAAATCGAATTCCTGTTTAAATTGTTTTTTCATTTCCATGCTTAACTGAAAATTTTCCCGCCTCACCACGAAACGTTTCATCTCCTCGTAGAGCTGCCGATGCCTTTCAGATTCACCCAACCAAGCCTCCAAAACCCACCTATCCTCCTCATCCAGTAAAGAAGTAAAGCTCCGTTTTATCAACCTCCAATCCATTTTCATAGTATTTTCCTTAATTTCACACCTAAAACACGAAACTTTGGAAAATGTTTACAAGAAAAATGAAAAAACTTATATTACGGCAATAGTCGACCACTAATCATCGATTCGTTATAAACATCAAGAGTAAAAATGTACCCCCTAAGACACACCATTCCGCCCGTGAATTCATTTACCCAGAATCCATCTACATATATTCAAAACCTGCCGCCAACACGAAAAGCACCAGCGTAAAATCATAATCCGAGAAACAACGTTTCAACTTCTCCATCCCGCGATGTAACTGCACTTTCACGGTATTCTCATTCATTCCCAATTGCTCGGAAATCTCGCTATATTTGTATCCATGTACGAAACGCAGAAGGCACACCTCCCGACATTTTTCCGGTAATTCATCCAGCACCTCCCGAATTTTCTCTAAAATTTCCTCTCGATCAATCATATCCACGTTGTCCGAATAGACTGCTGCCTCGGCATATAATGCCATGTTACGATCCTCGACTTTCGCATCCCGCAAGTAATTGTAGCAACGGTTGCACACACTCGTGTAAAGATAGGCTTTCAGGGAACCCTGATAATTTTTCAAAACCGATTTTTCATAGATTGCGATAAAAACCTCCTGCACAATATCGTTGGCCACGTCTTCCCGGAAAACCATATTCAGGGCAAACACGAACAACTTATCGAAATACCCGTCAAACAAATCTGCATAGGCTTTTCGATCATTCTGTCGCAATCTCTCTATCAATATTGATTCATCCAATTTTGCATTTATTTTGAATCATAACGATACAAAAATATTTTTTATTTTCCACTTATAAAAAGTATTCCTCGTAATTTATATTCAAATTAACATACTTAATAGTTGAATACGGATAATTAGAAAAGTTGTCAAACAACTTTTGACAAGCATATCAACACAAAAAAGCTGCAACAAACCGAAATTTGTTGCAGCCAAGTTTTTAATATCTCTATCGAAACTATTTACAAGAAATAGGATTAGATGATACCTTGTTCAAGCATAGCAGTCGCCACTTTCATGAATCCTGCGATGTTAGCACCCTTCACGTAGTCGATATGACCGTCAGCTTGCTTACCATATTTAACGCAAGCCTCGTGAATAGAAGTCATGATGAAGTGAAGTTTAGCATCTACTTCTTCACCTGACCAACCAAGGTGAGCAGCGTTTTGAGTCATTTCAAGACCAGAGGTAGCAACACCACCAGCGTTAACTGCCTTACCCGGTGCAAAGAGGATACCGTTAGATTGGAATGTGTGGATAGCTTCCGGGGTACAACCCATGTTGGAAACCTCGCAGCAGCACCATGTTCCGTTAGCGATCAATTCCTTAGCATCGTCACCGTTCAACTCGTTCTGGAAAGCGCAAGGCAATGCGATATCACATTTTACAGACCAAGCTTTCTTGCCGGCAGTAAATTTAGCCTGTCCCGGGAACTTCTCAGCCATCATCTCAACGCGGTTCTGGTTAGAAGCACGCATAACGAGCATATAGTCAATCATCTCTTTGGTGATACCGTTAGCGATTTCGCAAACTCCATCAGGACCGGAAATAGCGACAACTTTAGCACCAAGTTCGACAGCTTTGGTTGCAGCTCCCCAAGCCACGTTACCGAAACCGGAAAGAGCTACAGTCTTACCCTTGATGTCTTTACCTGCAGTATGCAAAACGTGTTGCGTGAAGTAAAGAGCACCGAAACCAGTAGCTTCCGGACGGAGGATAGAACCTCCCCAAGTTGCACCCTTACCGGTCAATACTCCAGTATTGTATTCGCGAGCAAGTTTTTTGTACATTCCGTACATATAACCGATTTCACGACCGCCAACACCAACGTCACCAGCAGGGACATCAGTATCAGGACCTATATTTTGCCACAATTCATACATGAAAGCTTGACAAAAACGCATGATTTCAGCATCTGATTTTCCAACCGGATCGAAGTCAGAACCACCTTTACCACCACCCATCGGAAGAGTAGTCAATGCGTTTTTGAAAGTCTGCTCGAAACCGAGGAATTTCAACATAGAAAGGTTAACTGCCTTGTGGAAACGAAGTCCACCTTTGTACGGTCCAATAGCACTGTTGAATTGTACGCGGTAACCCAAGTTAGTCTGAACTTCACCCTTATCGTCTACCCATGCCACGCGGAAAGTAAAGATACGATCCGGTTCTACCATACGTTCAACGATTTTTGCATTCTCGAATTCAGGGTGTTGGTTGTAAATCTCTTCGATTGATTCCAACACTTCGTGCACCGCTTGAAGGAATTCTTTTTCACCTGGGTGTTTGGCTTCCAGGTTAGCCATCACTTTTGCTACATTCATAATAAAATATTTTAAAATAAAATTACGCATCTACAAAACGGTTAAATTTCTCAACCGCAATCAACGATGCAACATTACTGCTTTTTTCCGGTTCAAACAAATATTTTAGCAAAAAAGTTTTTATCAAAATAAAAAACAAATAGATAGTAACCAAACACTATAAATCATCACATCACTAAATGATCATATTGTTCCCAAAAACCGGGAAACGACTTAGAAACCACATCAGCATCCCGCACGATCAACCCGCAATACCTCACCCCCGCGGGCGCAAAGGCCATTGCCATCCGGTGATCCTGGTAGGTATCGATCTCCAACGTCGTACATGCATTCCGCACACGATCCCAACACAACTCGCCACGTGCGGGAATTTGTAAACCGTATCCCAATTTACCAGCCTCCCGCGTAACAGCCATCACCCGGTCACACTCCTTTATATATAACGTATCCAACCCTGTCAAATGAAAGGGGGTATCCGACAAACAACAAGCTACAATCACAGGAAGAGCCACGTCCGGCATCCCCGACAGATCTGCCTCAAAACGGGCAACACGATCGCTATTAGCCGACAAACGAACACCTCCAACTACTTTTTCCGTGGTTACACCCAACTGTCGCCACAAATCAACTTGACGAGCATCACCTTGTAAACTATCGATATACAACCCCGGAAGGAAAATTTCCCCTTCCTCGGTAATAGCCAACAACTCGTAAAAAAAAGAAGCTGCACTCCAATCGGCACTTACACGGAAAGAGACAGGCGCGTACACGCCCTCCGGAATTAGCACCCGTTTCCCTTCAAAACGGGTATTCACCCCGAAACAACGCATCATCTCTGCCGTCATGCGAATATAATCCGCAGAAATAACCTTTCCCTTCAAATCGATCACAAGCCCTCCCTTCAACAAAGGTGCAATCATCATCAAAGCCGAAATATACTGGCTACTCACGGCAGCATCCAAGCTGATCGTCCGCTCTCCCTTCAATACAGAATTACCAATCCACAAGGGAGGGAAGCCCTCCTTACCCAGGTATTCGATCTTCGCCCCCAATTCCCATAAAGCCTCCACCAGCACTTTTATCGGGCGTTGCTTCATCCGTTCCGATCCGGTTAATTCCCACACCCCTTCCCGCAAGGCAAAATAAGCTGCCAGGAAACGCATGGAAGTGCCGGCATGCCCAACATCCACGAGCCCCCCCGCCTGTTTCAATGCCTCCGCCAACACTCGGGTATCATCGCTATCTGACAGATTCTCCGGCATCCCGCCACCCGCCAACGCACTCAAAACGAGAGCCCGGTTAGATTCGCTCTTGGATGCCGGCAAAATAACCGTACCCTCTATTTTCTTCTGTGTCCAAGCGATAACTTTATCCATCCTTACAATCTTATATTTGCCTTAAAGCCTCCATGACCAGTTCCCTCGAACAATAATTATCAACAGAGAACTGTCCAACACTCTCGAGAAGTGTAAAATTCAGCCCTTCACGATCATTTTTCTTGTCATGCGACATTAATTCGCACAATGTATCGGCATACCCCATGACCGGATAAATGGGGTAATACCTTCTTATAAAATCACGCACCCGATGGAATATCTCTTCCGGGAAACCTTTCTCCCGCACGGAAAGATACAATTCTGCGATCATCCCTAACGCCACCGATTCCCCGTGCAACAGATTTTCATGACGCATGACGGAACAACTTTCAATAGCATGTCCTATCGTGTGCCCGAAATTCAAGGCTTTCCGCACACCCTTCTCCAACGGGTCCAAAATCACGATTTCATTTTTAACGGCAATAGAGCGCTTGAGCAAATCAAGAAATTCCTCCCGGTCTGGCTCGTCCGTATCACAAGTCAGTAATCGATCCAGATACTCCACGTCGGACAACAACCCATGTTTTAGCATCTCGGCAAAACCTGCCATCCGTTCCCGCACGGGTAAAGTTTTCAAGAACATAACATCAATAATCACCCGTTCCGGTTCCTTGAAAGTACCGATCTCGTTCTTTAACCCGTCAAAATTTATCCCGGTTTTTCCACCCAAGGATGCATCCACCTGCGCCAATAGGGTAGTAGGTACATAAATACAACGCATTCCCCGTTTGAAAGTCGAAGCGGCAAATCCTCCCATGTCCGTCACCATACCTCCCCCCACGCACAACAGAATGGAAGAACGACGAGCTCCTCGTTTACTCAGGACAGACCAGATGCGGGCTACACTATTCAGCGATTTGTTTTCCTCGCCGCAATCAACCACCGCCACGTTCAACGGTATCCAATCCACCTTTTCCAGCAGCTTATCGCAAAAACCTACCGTGTGCTTATCCGCCACGATAAACAATTGTTCATGCCTGACACCTCGTAACAATTCGGCAAGAACCATGCTCGAATCCGTTGTAAATATAATTTGTTCCATTTATCCCGTATTTCTTCACAAAATTACATTATTTTATGCATTAATCAAAAATACCCTTACTAAGCAACTTATGAATATTATTAAATTTAAAATTAATAGGTTTTCTCGTTATAAAAAAATAACTTTGAACTTATTCATTAAATGATTGGCACATGAACAATAACAACTCCATCTTGACACGAGTGGCTATCACTATAACTCCCAGGCTAAATAATGCTTTGTACTCCCCGTTATTCCAACAATGCGGGGGCATAACCGGATTCTTTCAAGAAAGTGATGCAAATATCAAACTTCTTTTCAAAGAGAATAACCTGACGAATATACAACCGGAGCGTTCCCTGTGGTTGCAGCAAGCAGAAGAGGAGCTGAAAAACATGGAAAAACACCATATCCAAATCTGCGGGATTGAAGACCCGAACTATCCCCACCTACTAAAACATTGTGCGGATGCCCCTCTTGTTCTATTCTACAAGGGAACACTGAAAGCCGACGAAAGCAAGAATATAGCCATCGTGGGGACACGTAAAGCAACCGAACTAGGCAAAACCCGCGTGGGAAACATTCTTCAGCAACTGGCAGACATGGGATACCGTCCTAATATCATCAGCGGGCTTGCCTACGGGATTGACATTGCCGCCCACTCCACCTGTCTCCGGCTTGGGCTGCGGGCACAAGCCGTAGTCGGACACGGGTTGCACATGGTCTACCCGGCATCTCATAAAAATATAGCGGAGAAAATACTGGCACAAGGAGGTACGCTACTCTCAGAATTCCCAACTTGTGCCCCCATTCATCCCACAAACTTCCTTCAACGCAATCGAATCGTAGCAGGCATGAGCGAGGCGGTACTCGTGGCAGAATCGCCCATAAAAGGCGGTGCAATGTCAACTGCACGCCAGGCTTTATCTTACAGCCGGAACGTACTTGCCATCCCCGGTCGCCCGGAAGACTCGAATTACACGGGGTGTAATATGCTGATAAAACAAAACATAGCGGCACTTGTGGAAAATGTTTCAGACATTCTGGAAGCCGTAAACTGGGAACCCATCCCGACGAGACCACACCAAACCTCCATTGATTTCTTTTCAGCATCAAACGATGAAGACCTTATCAAACAAACATTAACAAACGCGGGAGAACAGAACATCGACCAACTTCACCAACTCACACGAATACCGGTACACGACCTGTCCGTTCTACTCCTAAAACTGGAATTGGAGAGGATTGTCACGCAACTCCCCGGTAAATGTTATTCACTTATTTAACCTGTAACGCTCGCATATAAAAAACAAAAAGTAATCCGTATATGCCATTGTCAGATCGTTTCCTGTATTTTCGCGTCATGAAAATGTCAACATATGCGTACTCATAATAACTCATCACAAAGTGCAGTCCGAATGGATATGCTACACGGTAGTTTACTGAACAAGATCCTGTTATTTTCCCTACCGTTAGCGGCAAGCAGTATCTTACAACAATTGTTCAATTCCGTAGATGTTGCCGTCGTGGGCAAATTTGCCAGCGATCAAGCTCTAGCTGCCGTGGGAAGTAACAGTTCGGTGATCAGTTTGATGATTAACTTGTTCGTGGGAATATCCGTCGGTGCGAATGTCGTGATCGCCAACTATATCGGGCAAAAAGATGAACGAGGTATCAAAAATGCCATACACACCGTTTCTGTCATCGCCCTGGCAAGCGGATTCTTGCTACTCGTGGTAGGCTTACTCATCGCCCGACCGATTCTGGAAGCCATGGATACCCCGGATGATGTCATAGATCTGGCAGTCCTGTATCTCCGCATTTACTTCCTCGGGATGCCCTTTTTCATGGTATACAATTTCGGGGCAAGCATTCTCCGTAGTATGGGTGACACGAAACGCCCTCTCTATTGCCTTGTCGCAGCCGGGATGATCAACACGGTACTAAACCTGTTGCTGGTCATTGTCTTCAAGATGAGTGTAGCAGGAGTCGCCATTGGTACGGTCGTCGCCAATATGTTCAGCGCAGGCGTGATCATATACATCCTGCGACACGAAAAAGACCCCTTCAAGTTAGACATCAAGCATCTCCAAATCACCCGTCCCGAATTGCGGAAAGTTCTTCAGATCGGAGTTCCCGCGGGAATACAGGGGATGGTGTTTTCGATTGCCAACATTTTCATACAGGCAGCCGTCAACCGATTCGGTTCCGCTGCCATTGCCGGTTCTGCCGCCGCCCTCACGTACGAATATTATTGCTATTTCGTGGTCAGTGCTTTCAGCCAGGCCGCGGTAACTTTTATCAGCCAGAATTACGGGGCCGGGCAGATCGAGAGGTGTAAAAGAATTTTCCGACTGACGATGTTATTAAGTGTCGCTTGTTGCGGCTTGCTGAACGTGTTATTCGTCTGGCAGAAACACTTCGCGATCAGTTTCTTCACGTCCAGCCCGGAAGTATTCCATTATGCCTCACTCCGTATGAATATAGTCTTACTGACACAATGCCTTGCCTGCTCTTACGAGATTGCCGGAGCCGCACTTCGGGGACTTGGCTATTCCATGCTACCGGCTATCCTCACCGTGTTCGGAACCTGCGTTTTACGATTACTGTGGATATACCTTGTCTGTCCCTTATTGCCCGGTTTTGATGCATTGATGGTCATTTATCCTATTTCGTGGATCGTGACCGGTACCGCCGTTCTGGTTGCATACTACGTGGTACAAAAAAAGTTATTCCGGCCCAAAGAAATGCCAATTTTTGCCTAATAAGATAAACATTTAGAGTTATACCCCTAAAAACTATCTTTGTTTGAAAAGTTTTTCGAGGTATACCCTAAATCGTTAAAAAATGATTTCTATTTTTGGGAAAAATACTTCTCGATAATCTCTTCCAAAAGCGGACCATGCGGGTTGCGAGCAAGGATTTTACCGGAAGCGTCGATTAAAACCGTAAACGGTATTGCTTGTACCCCGTAATCAACACGGGCAGTACTTTCCCAGCCTTTCAACTCGGAAATCTGGATGCCTGCCGGCTGGTGCTTGTCCAAAGCTCCCTGCCATTTTTCCCGATCAGAATCAACGGACACGCCCATGATTTGTAATCCTTGATTTTTATACTTCTCCTGTAATTTCTTTAGCAGAGGGACCTCCTGAATACAAGGGATACACCAAGATGCCCAGAAATCCAATAAAATAAGTTGCTTCTTACCAACATAATCCGATAAACGAATCTCTTTCCCGTCTATTGTTCGGGCCACAATCTCCCGATAGGGCATTCCTACCTCCGTGGCTTTCTGCGAATGCATAAAATAATCCTGTTTTTCCTGACGAGCCCGGATTAAAGCCTCGTATTGCTCCCGTATTTCCGGTCGAATAGTCGGGTAGACCTCGTCTACAAAAGCCTTGCTATACACATCTTTCCCACAACAATGAAAGAAGAAGAACTCCCCAATTTCGGTACCTGCATATTCTCGAATAAAGTTTTCTGATGCCGGAATGATATTTTCTTTGAAAATCGTACTACTTTTCAGATTATAATAGTTATCCACCTCATTTTCCACGCTCCCCGGTAAACGCTTCACACTATCCCGTTCATGCCATAAAAGCTGACGTTGACGCACGGTTTCTCGTTTTGCCTCTCCTATCGTTGTCATGTAACGTTCGTTTACAGGGGTTCCGGATACAATGATTCCCAGTGTATCATATTCCATCGTAATGTCACCGGGTTCAATCACCACGGCTATTGAGGCCATATCCGGAATCTTATAATCCACGCCATCAATTGTCAGCATATAGACCGTCGGTTTCTGCACTGCTCCATTAAACTGAAATTTACCATTCTTGATTTTGACGCTATCCTCCGGACTGTTTTTTTCCTCGGAGAAATAGAACGTGGCAGGCGTGAGCTTAACCAGACATCCATCATAACGAGCCGGTAGATTCCCGGTAAGCGAATAGTGATTCCCGTTCCTGCAGGAAGAGAAAAGTCCTGCTGCTGCAAGCAACAGGACGATCAGATTATTTCTTGGCATGATTTCCCTCCTCCTTAAGAATCTCGATAACATAAGAAATCTCATCCATCAGACCACTGGGACTTCCACCGTATCCTTCCGCACGATAACGGATACGCCCATTTTTAAGGATGGCTTTTTGAGGAATACCCGATGTTCCCGGGAACATAGATTTATACACGACATTCCGGGAATTCTTTCCTTTAGGATTCGCATCATACAGTACCTCCATATTCCGAAAATCATTCTTTTTCCATAACGCATCAATTTTTTCTTTCTTCGGTTCATCTTGCGTGATTACAAAATAGAATTTCACGGTCGGATCATTCGCATAGAGATCCACGGCCATTTGCATCCCGTCCAATGCTGCAATACAAGGTGCACACCACAAAGCCCAAAAATCAATGACCACGATTTCATCTTTCTTGAAACTAGCAGATTTTACCTTACCTCCCGAATGTGATTCCAAAACAAAAGGTTCAAAAGGCACATCGACCATTTCAGCCCGGAGCTGTTTTTTTATTTTTTCAATTACATGTTTAGGTTTTAGGGAAGCAATCCATGCTTCAAAAGTGGCCGGCTTATCTTTTAACACGGCATACCGTTCTCGCAATTTATCATAAACCGTCGGGGTCATCTGTCCTGCACTGGCAATACCTTTCATCGCATCGAAAGCCTCATCATCACGTCCCAACTTTTCCAGACTCACGATATACGCCTCGTTCCCCGCCGGATAAGAGACATACCGCTGATCCTCGTCTATCAAATTCATCACATCTACTACTTCCTGATAACGACCACACTTCTCGGCCACTTGGGCATACACGCAAATATAATAATTCAACCACTGACGAGCGAGTTCTTCCGCTTGACGGGGAGAAGCCGCTATCGTTTGGCTATAGGAACCATCTCCCACTTTAGCAATCATCTGATCGATAAACTTCTTTGAAATCTCGACATAGGTTTCCGGTGGCGTGGGAGTTTTCCGAATAGCGAACTCCACGCTTTTCCGGAAGACATCATTAATCATGACCATATCCATCTCGGGCAATATCTCTTCCAATTTCTTGTAATTTTCCGATTTATAGTACCTCGTGGCCAGCTCCCGATAAAAATTATTATACACGAATCCTCTAGGATTCGGATTCTTCCTCCATTCCTCTATCGGGAAATCTTTTCTAAACCGATCGGCAGCCGCAAAGTATTCTTCTTCAGGCAAAGCACTCAACTCAAAAGAGCGGTTAAAACGAGCCATCCCCCCGTGCGGAAATAATTGGAGTACCAACTGATCGATACTATCCGCTTTCACCTTGTTTTTCAAATCAATCCGGTAAGTATTACTGATCTCCTCGTATTCATTCTCGGTCAAATCCGATTGGCTTTCCATGACTTTCAACAAGTGCGCTATTCCGGGACGACTGTTATCCCCATACATTTTTTTCAAAACTGATTTCATGGTTCCAAAAAAGTGGCGACCATATTGAGGATAATGTTTGGTCTCCTGATCCGTCCACATCATCGCTGCCTCGTCAGAAATCTCTTGGTAGTTCCCGGAGAAATAGTTCCCGGTTTCCGATCCCAGCGAAGGCATCCGGAATACTCCCCAAGCAAGGTATCTACCCGGCAAATAATCACCCGCACTGTTTTTTGGGATAAACATAAATCCGTTATCGTTATTATTATCCGTTGAGTCCGGTTGCAAGGTAAACGTGGACTGGAATTTAAAAGCGATAAAAGCACAATTTTCCGGCATCTCGAAAGTTCCTTTCCAAAGATCTCCTTCCTGTTTCAACTGCACATCACCCATCTCCCAGTGGTAAAAATTATACATATAGACAATCCCAACCAAATCGGATCTACCTTCTAACGGTCCTCCTTTCGGATTATAGGTCAATTCCAAACTCTGACCGGCCACGGGTACTTCCGGATTTAAGGCCAAGCGGGACTCGTTTTGCTGGCCCAAAGCCATGTTAACCATGGCTAGGCAAGCAAAAAGAACATAAACAAATTTCTTTTTCATACTCTACAAACAATTATCTTTACAGTGATTTATTCAAAGGTCGTATTTCCCATTTTCCGAAGGTCAATACCAAATTCTTTCTTGTAGTAATCAATTAAAATATTCCATTTTTTCTGGATCAACTCGTATTCCGGGTTATTCAGGAACCAAGCTACTTCCTCATCCGTTTGGTTCCGTAAATGCAACATAAAAGATTTCAAATCGTTTTCTTTCGCTTGAGTCCACGGGTAATCCCCCCAATACCACTCTTCCTGCGCTCCGGAATAACTATTAAATGTCGGTAAAAATCCTCTCTTTCGATAAGCCTCCAAATTCTCACCAGCTAACGGGAGAGCAGGTGCATTCTCGTAATCCGTATCTTTATAAAACTCATCCGGAGCATTCAACAACCCCTGAGCAATATAATAATCCCACATCGCTCCCAATAGTTCGTTTTTCCTCGTCTTTTTAGTCACGGCATCCATAGCGGTCAGATCTTTATTCATCCCTCCAATAATGAGCGCATTACCATTTACGCGATAATTATAAAGAGTTTTACCCCAACCGCGATCCAAATAAATTGAATCAGCCAGAAAGACCCGGTAGGGCATTCCTCCTTTTTTCAAAAATTCTTCCGGAAAAAACTGAAGCCAAATATCCTGAATATAATCAAGCATAGCATCCACATAGCGGGATTCACCCATGATAGCCCGATAGATTTGGACTCCTCCGCCTGCTGCCGTCTGTGTCCAAAAAGCATCTTTCTCCGTGTAATTATAAAGCACGTAAGACGTATAGGTATCGAATATCTGCTGAATCCGATCGTTTGCTTCCTTCGAAGCGTCTCCCTGCGGTAGCACGTAATCCGGCAATATTTCGTCCGGTGCACCGATTTTCGTGTCTTCGCTACAAGAAATGCATGCAGCCCACAGGCAAGCTATAGCTAATAATATCTTTTTCATGACCTTCTATTTTACGTTTATTGAATCTCACCTTGTCTCGCACCCATCTCCCGTGACGGATTCTGAACAAGAGCCCTGTTTTGCAATACGACACTGTTAGGAAATGGTATTGTATACATGGGATCACCCTGTTGCAGTACATATTCATACACCGCTCCTCCTTTTTCAGCCTTATACGTGTGTTTGATTTCCGGCATTCCTTGACGACGTAAATCAAACCAACGATGGCCTTCAAAACAAAGTTCTTTTCGACGTTCCAACCGGATCGCATCCAGAAGCGCCTGACCACTCAGATTTACATCCGTGTAACCGATCACGCGGGTCTTCCGGAATGCATTCAATTCGGCCAACGCCAACCCTTCCTCTCCGGAAAGAGCGTAAGCTTCCATCCGGTTCAAAAACGCTTCTGCCGAACGGACAGATTGTCCTAACTCCGAACTACTCATTGGTTTTTTCAGATACACCGAATTGTCATCACTCGCAGTTTTGAGCGCATAAGCCAAAAAACGTTGGTCATTCACCTGATCCCATAAAACCCGGAAAGCGGGTGCTGTTCCCGGTTGATATTCCCAATGATTCGCAACCGCACTCGGCCCGAAAAGCCATTCAACCTCGGGGTTATTATAAGATATCGGGGCATAACCGTTATCCGCCAGAATAACATCCAAATTATTTACCATATTCAATAACCCGATTCCTTGCTTTTCTGCTTTCTCCACCTCGGCAATACACTCTTTATAATTCTCCATGTACAGATAAACCCGGGAAAGCAGGATATGAATGGCCGGCTGATTGATCCGGAAATTCTTACGCATAATCGGAAGAGGGTCCAGCAAACGGGCTGCCTCCAGCAAATCTTTCAGAATCACCTCTTCATAAATATACCCCACGGTGGAACGTTCAATGTTCTTTTCCGTCAAATTGGAAATCAACCGAACCGGAACCCCTAAAGCGTCCTTATTATGGTTATAGGGTTCCCCATAAATATTAACCAACTGGAAATACAGTAACGCTCTTACAGCAAGTGCTTCAGCCTTCACCCGATCCCGATCGTCCTGTGTCCCTATGGCCTCATCAATATAATCCAGCACGGCGTTACATCCCAATATTTTTGAATAGAACTGGGCGTACGTGGTAGAACTTGCCGTTTCATTGATCTCACTATCGTAACCATCATAATCGGCAAGAGTCGGTTGCCATGAATAGATCGGGAACTGGGTGATAGCATTTGCAGTTTCCACGGTTCCCTCCGGGTTCCACGGACTTGCATAAGTCAAAAAATGCGCACAATCATCATCCATCAAGGATAAGAAAGAAAAGTTCGGAGTCGACTCATCGGGATACCCCGTACCCAGCAATAGTTCCGAGAAGTCAGATGTCGTCTTCGGGATTACCTCACTCTGGGATTCTTCTTCTAAAAAATCTCCACAAGAACCCAACACAAACGATCCCATGATAGCTCCTAAAATAAATATCTTGTTTTTCATCATTCTAACAATTATCCGTTCAACTAAAAATTAAGAGTCAACGAGCAAGAAACTGTCCGACGTGCAGGCCAATTCGCTGTTTCAGGATCACGTCCTTCCCATGCTTTGTCAAAAGCAACAAAGAAAGGATTAGCAAGACTGGCGTTCACGGATGCCCGTCTAACCCCAATCTTATTTACCCAAGCATCAGGTAAATCGTATTGCAAGGAAATCTGCCTGCACCGGATAAAATCGGTGTCAGCCACTCTCAAGTCTGATTGGTTATACATCGTGTAAGGACTCATTGCAACATACCCTTCAACAGGCAGCTGAATGTTTATTTCATTCGGATTTCCGGCAGGGATCGAGGGAATATTCGTGATTTTCTCGTCTCCCGGTTTACGCCAACGTTTAAACAAATAACGGGGTGCATTTTGTTCCGGTCTCGGAGCTCCCGCCGTGGCAAAGAAATCCGGAAGAAGGGCCTGAGCCCCGAATGACATGGCAAAACTAGCACGCAATACCAATCTCTTATACCGTAAAGAAGTATTGAGACCACCGGAAATGTCCGGCTCCATGCAACCAATTTTCACCAAATAATCCAAATCATTCTCCGTAACATCTATATCCATATTCTTGAAGGTCGGTCTTCCATTAGCCGGATCCAGCCCGTTAAATGCAAACCCGTAAAAAGTTCCGTACTTTTCTCCACTAACAATCGCAGTCCCGTTAAGATAATCATCCCGGGTATTTTCCCGTTGATTATTCCGAACTGTATTTCTTACCTTACTCGTATTGAAAGAAAGAGACCAAGTGAAATCTTTCGTTCTAACCGGAGTAACACTGACAGCCAGTTCATAACCGCTGTTTTTCATCGTCGTCCCATCAACATAAGCATTGGCAACACCATTTTCAATGGGCACTTCCCGGGAAGCCAACACGTGACTGATCTTATTATACCAGCTAAGCCCGGCACTCATTCTTCCTTGGAAGAAAGAAAAATCGACTCCCAAATTCCAATCTTCTGTCTTCTCCCAACCGAGATCAGGATAAGGTAACGAAACCATCTTCAGCGTGTACTGTTGAAAATACTTATTCAAACCGCCATCTTTCGCAATCAGATAAGGAGAAACGGCCTCCACTGCATTTCCTCGCCACCCATAAGAGAACGAAATATCAAACATATCATACCACGAGGATGCCCAAGCCATAAACGGTTCATTACCAATCCGCCATTTCACCCCGATTGATAAACTGGGATTAAATTTTTTATTTTCATCCTGCCCAAAGCGGTTGGAAGCATCCATACGGGCATTGAAGTTCATAATATAACGTTCTTTATAACCATACACGGCTGTAAAATACTCACTGACCGTGTTATTTTTCGTCGTCGTAATCGTGGTTCCAGCCCGCATTTCGTCATGAAGATCTCTAGAATTTTTATGCAACCCGTTTGCGGCAGTTATTTCTGTTGGAACCGTGGCAAACTTCTCTCCCCGATAGTAAAGATAACCGTACCGCAAGCTCGCATTCCCCTCCTGAGCTACGGAATTGACTTGAAATCCCAAATTCAACGTAAGACGATGATCCTCATTAAACATTTTATTATACACTAAACTACTTCTAAAAGAATAGTTTTTCGTCTGGGCATACTCCGATTGCAATAATCCCCCGAACGGCAAGACACTGGCATATTGTTCCGCCGAACTAGGCAAAACTTCTCCCACCTCGTAACCGCGAATTTGGGTTATGTAATGCGTGTTTTCCGTTGCCCAGGACTTAATTTTATTCGTTGCAAGAGCATAAGATGCAGTTGCCTGAAATTCCAAATCTTTCAACAAATTCAACCGCAAATTCAAAGCAGCCTGCAAGTTCGTACCATCCGTTTCCGTACCGGAATTATCTCGTTCATTCAATATGTTATAGTTATATGAAAACTTATTCGGGATAGAAAAACTCGTTGCCCCGGCTTTTTCGTGATAATACAGGGTTCCATTTTCATGATAAGCAGGAATATCCCGAGCCGTATTCATCGCGTACTCGTAAGGACTTACCCCAAACGCAAAATCCTCCGTTTCCCGATAACTGCCGTTCAATTGCAAATCAATGATCAACCGCTTATCCAAACGGAAAGTGGTATTGGAACTAGCCGTCAATGTGGTCATATCATTCCCTTTCGCCTCGCCCCGAGTACTGTTAATTCCCACGGAGAAACGACTTGAAACTTTTTCCCCTTGAGCGGAGATACTGACATTATGGGCATGGCTAAAACTATTCCGGAATAAAATATCAAACCAATCCGTATTCATCCTCTCCATTTTCCGGTACTCTTGTTCAAATTGCTGCCGGGTAATCTCCTTCTTTTGCAGTTTCTGGATTAAACCGGCGTAACCGATGGGCAAAATATTCTGATTATAACTATCCCGATCTTCCCACAATTGTTGAGAAAATCTCATGTGTTCCTGAGAATTCATCATATCATACATTCCGTAGTTAGGTTTCATTCCCACGCTAAAATTCCCACTGTACGATATGTTCAAACCGTCCCCTTTCGCCTTCTTGGTCGTGATTACGATAACCCCGTTGGTTGCTTTCGTCCCGTAAATCGCCGTGGCTGACGCATCCTTCAACACGGTAATCGTTTCTATATCTGCAGGATTAAGCCATGAAATCGCATTGCTGGCCGTTTCCCGCAATCCATCCATTTCGGAAGAAAGAGGACTTGCATCATCGGGGATCGGGAGAGGATCGGATTGAATCACACCATCCACCACCCAAAGCGGCTCCTGATTTCCCAACAAGGTTGAAGTTCCACGAATACGGATCTTGGGAGAACCTCCCACTTTTCCCGTTTTGTTTATAACGGACATACCCGGAACCCATCCCTGCAACATCTGGTCGATGGTAGCCTCTCCGGCCACCTGTATGTCCTCTGCTCGTATTTGTGTCACGGCCCCGACATAACTACCGCGATCAATCGTGGCATAACCGGTAACAATCACATCTTCCAAAGTCTCTGAATCTTCTTGCATAACCACGTTAATCGTATCCTTTCCGGTATATGCCACCTCTCGGGTTTTCATCCCGATAAAGGAGAAAAGCAACGACAACTTCTCCGTCTTGGGAAGAGTCAAGGCATATCGCCCATTCCCATCAGTCGCCGTACCAATAGTCAAACCTTTAACGATCACGGTTACACCCGGTAACGGAAGTTTCTTGTTATCTGTTACCTGACCGACAATCCGGATATCTTTCTTACTCTTATCATCTTCCACCTCATTCTTAGGCACGATCATGATAAGATCATTTTTAAATTTAAACGTTAAATCCGTATCCTTCAAAATACGATTCAACACCTCTTCCACGGTTTCATTCTCCACCCGTAACGACAACTTACCCAATTGTTTCGTTTGCTCCGGATTAAAGAGGAAACACCAACTCGTCTGTTTTTGAATCTCATCCAACAAAACTTTCACCGACACATTCTTCAGGTCAAGACTAACCCGCTCTTGTTGAGCAAACGAGCTAGCTGAAAGTGTCAACGTGAAAACACAAATAAACAAGAGACACAATTTCATAAGCATCAAAAGTTTTTTAACATACCTTCGATAAAATCGATGGCATAATTGTTTTTTTTCCATACATTTGTAAATTAGAACAGTTAAACTTTCAATACGTCACTCTCCAACAGCGACCTATTGATCTCATTAAAGTTCAACGGGAAGGCTCCAACCCTTTCCGTTTTTTATTTAGATACTATTATAGTTTTTCCGTTTATCGTAAAGTTTACTCCTACAACATCCGTAATCGCATTCAAAATTTCAGATATATCATTATACCGTTTCATATACCCGGTAAACACCAGTTGTTTAGCAGATTCTGACTGAAAAAACACGTCAACATCATACCAAAGCGAAAGCGTGTTTAGAATCTGTTCCAAACTCTCGTTCTCAAAGGTAAAATACCCGTCCTTCCAAACCACGTACTGCCGCACATCCACTTCTTTCACCTCGAACGTTCCCGCTTCCCGGTCAAAACTGGCTAATTGTCCCGGTTTCATCGTGACCTCCTCGGTCATCCCTCTTTTTTTGATCCCGACCTTACCGTCAACCAACACGGTGTGAACTTTCCCCGGTTGATGCGTGTTCACGTTAAATTCGGTCCCGTACACGCGAACCTGGACCTCTTCCATCACCACGTAAAAAGGCCGATTCAAATCCTTCGTCACCTCAAAATAGGCCTCACCCGACAAATAAACTTTCCGCTCCTTTTCATCAAAGCGCACCGGATATTTAAGTTCCGAAGCTGAATTCAAGTAGACATTTGTCCCATCCGATAATTTTAACCGGAATTCTCCCCCACGAGGAACTTTCAACGTGTTCATGGCTAACGCCACTTCTTGCTCCGGGGCTACCAAAGAATCATATTCCAGATTAGCTCCTCCTTGTTTGATCATCACTCCTTTCTCCACTTCTATTTCTCGCTGCTCCTGTACACCATTCAACTCATGAACGGTTTGGTCGGCCGTGATCAATACAGCCCGCGGTCTCCCGGGAGTAATTTTGACCACACGTTCAGAAGCCATCGGAAACGTGTCCTTTTCTTGACTCAAGAACCAAAAGCCCACAACAACTGCCAGAGGTAACACGATTACCGCCGCGTATGTCAACATTCTCCTGACATAGACACGTCTTTTCCTTTCTCGTGCGGTGGTTTTAAATTTCAGCCAAGCCACCTCGTCATTCAACGAGCAGAAAAGAGAGCTTTCAGAAGAGATACGAATTTCTTTTTTAATTTTCTCAAAAAGTACCCGATGCTCTTCCGAATCATGTAACCATGCCTCCAGTTCTCCCCATTCCTGTTCGGAGAGTTCTCCTGTCAAGGAATGTCGTATTAACCGGGCAATATTTTCATCGTACAGATCCATGATGTCTTTTTATTTTACACCATATACAAGAAAGGGATCAAAAAGTAGCAAATAAAAACCAATTATTTTTCAAAAAAAATTACGTCTCGTAGATGTAGGCGTATAAAAGGAAGAGATTTCCCATTTTTTCTTTTAGGATATGAATCGCATTTTGCTTGTGAGATTTCACGGTCAACACGGAGATTCCCAGTATTTCAGCTATCTCATCATTCTTTTTTCCTTCCAAGTGCAACTCAAAAACCCTCTGACACTTTTCCGGCAACTCCCGGACTGCCATATATAATTCCCGATAGATTTCTTCCTGCATCAAGCTATAATCCCCCTCTGCCTCCTCACCTGTCGTCTTCACGTAAGAGGCGTATTTATCTTCAACCTGCCTATGTTTCAAATAATTGGTACACTTATTCTGCACCAGTTCATACAAATAAGCTTTTAATCCCTGATAAGAATTGAACGTTTTTTTATTCTCCCAAACGGTGATAAAAGTCTCCTGCACAATATCCTCCGCCACATCCAACTGCTCAACCCTCCGCATGGCAAATAACACGAGATAATTCCGGAATCTCGTGAACAAATCATGAAAAGCGGCCTCATCCTTTACATTTATACGATGAACAAAATCTTGCTCTGTACCATTCATTCTCACTCCCATAGGATTTTTGACAAAGATAAGATTTCAGGAATAAATAAAAAAATCCGACCGAAAAATAACTTCCGGTCGGATCCCACTATACAACATATTTCCTATCGTCCCCTTCTTCTTAACCAAATAAACAAAGCCAAGAAAAGTAATAAGCCAGGGAAAACACCAAGCAAAGCATAATTAAGAATCTCCGCCCCCGTCTCTCCCACAAATAATTTCCGGTCAATTGCATACGGACGTCTTACATCAATAGGCACCTCCCCATCCGACAACCAAAAGAAACTACCTTGAATAATTACATAATTGGCTGCCCATAAAGGATTTCTATTACGAGTAAGTTCTCCGTCACTCAAACAATCCGCATCTCCCAAAATAATAATCTTTTGTTCTCGTTCTCCCATCTTACGAGATAATGCCAAAGCTAACGGGTAAGATTTTTGCACTTCACCCGCATCCGGATTAAATACAACTTCCTGATCCACAATCTCAGTATTCTCCAACTCATTCCAGCAAGTTGAATCCGACATAAACAACGGTACAACATCAAATCCCTTATCTGTCGTATATTCCAATCCAGCAGCCGTAGGCATGACCGCTACATAATTAGGACGCATCATTCCAAAAACATAAGACATCTCCTCTGCTTCTTTCGTGGGCTGAGTCACAATTAAATCTATCGGATTCTTTGGAGCTACAAAACCGGCAAACGGACCAAGATTAACATTATCCTGTTTTTCTTGTTCAGGATCTTTTGGTTTTTCCGGTTGTATCAAAAATCCATCTACTAATTTTACCCCGAATGGTTCCAAAACCGGCCCCATCACTCCTTGACGTCCAGGTTCCCCGATGATAACCAAATTACCTCCCCTAGCGACATATTTATCAAAGTTTACTTTCTCGATCTCCGTCATCGGTTCACGCATCTCAGCTATGACCAAAATGTTAATCTCTGCCGGAACTTCCTTTTCCAACGTGACATCTTTATAATCAAAACCCTGATTTACTAACGCCTGTCTCATCATCGGCAAATGAGTAAACATACAATAATTACGATCTCCCGGTCGATCTGTCTCCCGCTCTCCATGACCGGACAAAAAACCAATTGTAGGCAATGTCATTACCATCCGCTTCAAAGCAGCCGTAATCTCTGATTCGAAAGGAAATATCTGGTAATCATCATATAATCTCAAAAAAGTTTTTTCTCCGGATTCTCGTTCCAACAAGCGTACCGTCCGATTTCCCTCCGTAGTCGTTAAATCAACTTTCGCACGGATTTGTTCCGGGGTCAATATCTTTTGGGGATTCAATTTCTCCATCTCGATCACCTTTTTAGCTTTCTCCTCATAACTCATTCCTGGGAATGCCCGTTCCAAATAATCATTTTTAACCGTATCATAATAAAGCACATACTCCATATCTATCTCCGGTTTAAAACGAGTATACTGCTCAAAACGACGAACATCATCATTATAGTTTTTCGGGAACCCCAACCAATTATACTTATCCAAAATATTGACATAAGTCGTAATCTTCAATCCTCCTTCCAACTGATTAATAATTTCCTGACTATTAGGCGTCAATGTATTTATTTTCGTATGCGTAGCATCATAATAACACTTGAAAACAGGACGGGAAGACACAAAAGCCAATACTATAGCTACCCCCCACACGCCTGCATATTTCACAAAAGACATTAACCAACTTACCTTCTGTCTCCTTCCCTGTAAACGTACAATGGTCATCAACAGGAACAACATCACTACAACAATAAAATAGAGCACATCCTCACTACAAATCATCCCGTTCATAAAATTGTCAGAACGCCCCGTCATACCGAACCAATAAGTAATTTCCCGCACAAACGGTACGGACTGCCACATTCCTTTCACATAGGTCAATACCGCAAGTACAGCTAACGTCCCCACGGCCGCCACGATCTGATAAGAAGTCAAACTAGACATGAACAGACCAATAGCCACATAAGCACATAATAACAAGTAAACACCCAAAAGCCCTGTTAAAATAACCGGAATATCCACGTTCTCAATCGTACACATTCCATAAATTGCATAAACCAACAACACCCCGATTAAAACCAATCCATATGCCAACATGGCACAATATTTACCCAAAATAATCTGAGTATTCGTAATCGGCGAAGAGTAAAGTAACTTAATAGAACCACTTCCCAACTCCCTGCTCATTAATCCCATTGTCAATAACGGAATATATAAATACAAATAAGATTGTACCGCAACCAGTAATCCCCTTTGGCCGCCAAAAATACCTAGCGTAAGATTCGCACCATGCCCTCCCATACTTTGGGAACGCACGATATCCGAGATCATCCCGGTAAACAACATTCCAGTCTGGAACGTGAATATAATCAAAATTAACCAAGCAATCGGGGAATAAAACAAATCCCGTAATTCCGTTTTCGCTATCTTAAATATCGTTTTCATTTCTACTGCAAATAAAATTTAATACTATTTTTTGGACAATTCGGCAAAAATGGTATCCAAAGAACTCTTTTCCTGCTGCAATTCCATTAATTGCCAATCCCGCGTATAACTAGCTTCCACAATACTATTCATCGCTTCTTTGACATCCGAAAATTGAATACGAAATCTCGGACCTCCTAATTCCTCTACACGAACAACTCCCGGCAGCTCTTGAATATCCGCGACTAAAGGGGCTGCCCCCAATGAAACAACCAGAGTATTCGGTTGTATATAGTTATCAAATTCCTCCACAGTTCCGGAAAAAACCATATTTCCCTGTTCGATCATCCGGATATAATCACAGGTTGCTTGCACCTCCGGTAAAATATGGGTTGAAAGAATTACGGTTCGTTCTTCCGCAATCTCTTTAATCAAATGACGAATCTCTACAATCTGATTCGGATCCAAACCATTCGTCGGTTCATCAAAAATTACCAATTCAGGATTATGAATAATAGCCTGAGCTATTCCCACCCGTTGCTGATAACCTCCGGATAAATTATGTATGACTCGTTTCGCAAAATGCGAAATACCACATCGAATCATAACCGCTTCTATCGCCTTCTTTACCTCCCGATCCGGGATATGCCTCAATTCCGCACAATACTCCAAATACTCCTCCACGGTCAAATCCGGATGCAAGGGCGGAACCTGTGGCAAAAAGCCAATATGCCGTTTCGCCTCCACAGGATTTTTACTAATACTAATCCCTTTTATGTAAACATCCCCTTCGGTCTGTTTTAACACCCCACACATAATATTCATGGTAGTGGATTTCCCGGCTCCATTAGAGCCGAGTAATCCATAAATACCATTTTTTGTAATTTCAAAATTAATATCCCGAATCGCCCACTGAACACTGTAACGATGCGATAGATGTTCCACTTTAACAATTGATTCTTCCATACAATAATTTACTTTTCAATTTCTTAATAACGATCCCCTGAAGAATAACTACTTAACTCTTTTGCAGAAATAACACGTCCTCCCAAATCAAACTCTTCAAGCAATTCAGGATTTTCTTTCATTTCCAGCACATTATAGAATAACAACTTACCCTGTTCTGTACCTACAATCAAATACTCATACGTTCGATAAACAGTATAAGTCATATAAGTTATCCGGTCTGTCGGGTTTTCTAACCTAATAAAAGGATAATCCCGATCTTCCCGTTTATTTACATATCTGATTTCACTACCATTGGCATATAGAATATAATTTGACATCTCCCCGTTTACTTTCCCACTCGTCAAAATAACAGACTCTTTGGTCAGTTTATTACCCGGGAAGGGCACGTCTTTATTCCCCGCATTATTCACCGTCTGCCCGGTTGTTTGGTCAAGTGTGTATACTCCCCAGTGCGTATTTCCATCTCGGTCATTATAAAAGACATTCATCTGATCATAATAGGTAAACCACCCACCTCCCGAAACCGAACCGGCATAAGAGGCATGCAAGAACTCTGTTCCCTCCGGAAAACCCCAAACCGGACACCATCCTTCTGTAGGCATTCCCGGAGCCGGTTCTGTTGTTGCCAATTTAGACAACTGATATGTCGTTCCTCCGGGAAATCCTGGAAAAGGTCCCGGTTGCCCACTTTGATAAAAAAGAATTGTCAACATTCGATTATTAGCTTCATCATAACAAGGAATATTACCAAATCCAAACCTAGGTTGTCCGAATTTCGTAATTTTATACCCCTTCTCATCTGCCGCAAGCGGAATTGACATAAAATCTCCTCCCAAATTATTCATTGACATTTGCCGTCTATACACAGATCCATCCTCCATCGCAATAAAACTATGTACTCCCGAGGTCGTCATCGATTCATAACTATCTGTGCGATCAACTGGTTTGAAATTAGCAGGCAATGAGGTAAAATCATTCTGCAACTCACTTACTTTCAACAAATTTTCGCAATTAAACTCGTAGCCAACTTGATCCGTAATCACCGTAACTGATCCTAAAGAACCAATATTCGTCGAGTAATTACTCATCGCCAAAGCGAAAGGCGTTCCAGGAATATCTTGATTATAATTCTCAAAAAATACATCTTCCAGCAAAGTAAACTCTAATTTTCTCGTTTCTTGGTTTCTAACACATTTCACATAAGACAATTTCGCATCTCCTCCTTTTTTAGACAATATCGTCCAATCCCCACTCGTATTTGTCGGGGTTATCGAAATATAAGCCCGAACCATATAGGCAATCCCGGATTCCTTTTCTATAATACTAAACGTCCCATTCGTACCCGATTTTGAGAATTTCGTCATACCAATCATTTCCATTAACTCATAGGTATCAATATCAAAATCCGCTTCCTCACCGATCACCACACCTTCCAACTTCCATTCGTAACGCACCTCTCCTGCACGTTTCAAAGAATCCCCTTTCCAAGCAAAAAAGGATGAGGCTCTAAATTTAGCCACTTCTCCCGCACGACATTCAACATTTATCGCAGACTGTCCTTCTCCCAAATTCCAAATCGGCTCATTTAAATCTTTATAATCGTATGTCCCCTTATCATCAAAACATCTGACAAACGAAAAGATGATGAGACAACTAATAAACCAAATACTATATTTCATAATTCCAATGTATTAGCTATTAAACTTTCAATGTACTCAGAATTTCACGATACTCGTCGCCACGATCCGGATCATCCAAATGGTCCAAAAGCCATTCTTTAAATTCTGTCACCAACTCAATCGCACGAGCCGGGTTCTCCTTAATCAACTCCCCGTTCAGTTCTCCGTTCGTATCCACCGTTTGCAAGAATAACTTATACTTCGCATAAGAATAATCCCCCAACAAACTCCATTGCACCTCATAATCCCACCATTCAGGCTGAGCCTCGACCTCGCTCCAAACGATCACTGCCCGACGACGTTCGTATTGTCCCAAATCTACCTCGACTGACGGAACCAATTCCACAACTAACCGCACGCTTTCCGGTCCCAACTCTGCCAACCGATCGCTGTGAATCAATGTCAACTCTATTGTATCCTTGATCTCTTTCGCTCCCTCTTCCACAGGTTTCCGATGAAAAACATAGGACTCTTCCAATTTGTACTCTCCCGGTAATGCGGTCGTTCCCTCTTCAACCAATTTTAATCCGAAATTCAAATCTGCATCCAACAATCGACCGGAAAGGTTTACAACCAATTGCACCTTTATCGAAGACGTGTTCTCCGGATAAAAAAAGAACGAAGTTCTAGTGGTATCAGCCTCTTCCGTCCCCGGGTAAAGGGCATTCATATAAAATTTATCAAAATAAATCTGGTGTCTCCCGTGAAATGTCTCTATGTCTTTTTCACTACAAGCGAAAAAAATACACGTCAAAGGGATCAATATAGCTAATAAACGAATTTTCATAACTTCCATTTTTCAACATTCTTAATTCTCTATTTCTGATCTACAGGTAAAGGCAATGAAGCCTCTCCTCTTGACAACTTATGCATTGTACCGTTCAAGTTAAATGCTGCATCAAGACGCTTATACAAAAAGAATAATTGTCCTTCTGAAATCCACTCCCTACGAGCATCACAGATTAAATCCGTCAGGAATTCCTCCCAACTGCTTTGAACTATCAAAGGGGATAAATTACGAGCTCCCCGTACATCATTCAAAATACGATAAGCCTCACCATAATTCCCTTTACGAGCATAACACTCGGCCATGATATATTGAATTTCCGTTAATCGAAGTACAGGAGAAATCTTCAAATGTTCGCTATCCTCCGGTTTCCGTGAATTGACAAACCACTTCCCGGAAATAGGTAAAACATCTTGAAGCATGAAAATCAAGTTCTTCGAGCGAATATCCGTTTTCCACTCTTCCACACCCCGGCTAGTAAATAATTCCACCTGTTTGATTTTAAAATAATCAGGAGCCACGGGTGTTCCATTATCATCTACTGTTGTCAATCTAAAATAACGCTGAATTTCGCTCTCCTTATAAGCTTTTTCATTGTAAGCAGCGAATATCAAACTTGATTTCAATTTCAAATCCGATCTCTGCTCAAAAGCCTCAACATTTGTCCCCACATTTGCAATTCCAGAGAAATCATCTTTATAAAACAATTTACCGGATGATTTACCAAAATCCAGAACTTCCTCGGCACACACCAATGCTTCGGTCATTTTCCCTGCATACTGGTATACTCTAGCTAATAAAGCCGTAATCGAATAATAACTTAACCGATAACCTCTTCCCGCAAAGAAATCCCCATACCCGAACCGATTATCAAGACTTCGTGCTTTCGACATACGGGCCACTCCACTCTGGCTTGCCAAAACTCCTGCCGCAGTCGTATCAAAATCTGCAACCAACGTTTTTGCTTTTACTAAATCGGCTATCACCTTATCCAAAAACGGAGCGACCTGCATACTGGTAGCATAAATCTCAGGATAAGTATCCACGTAAGGTACATAAGTTCCCTGATCATCATTAATCAAAGCAGGAGCAAACAAACGTAATAAATCAAAATGCATCAATGCCCGACAAGCATAAGCTTCCCCCATAATCAAGTTCCGCTCCATCTCTCCTTCTTCAAACAATTCAGGACTTGTCTTTTCTATATTTTGAATTAAATCATTCGTGTTAGCAATCACTTTAAATCCGGAAGTCCATATATTATCAATGAAATCAACCAAACTAACATCATTGTACTTAAATTCGGATGCCTTGATATACAAATCATTTGAAAATGATTCGTTTGCTAAGTCGTATTGCTGAGACATACAATCCACCAATCCGAAAGAAAATTCTCGACCATACAACGCAGGTCGCCCCATGGCCTGATACACGCCATTCAATGCCGTTCGATACCCTTCACCTGTACTGTATAACTGGTCGACAGTAACTTCCCCCTCTTGCTGAATATCCAGCCAGCTCTCGCAAGAGGTAAAAAACAACATGAAAATTGTCGCTAATACTATTGCATAATTTTTCATATAATTCTTTTTATCAGATTCCTATATTCAACGTGAAACTAAAACTGCGAGAGAAAGGATAACTTGTTCCTCTTTCCTCCTTTACCGTAGACCAACGACAAATGTCATTCATATTAAAACGAAGTCCCAAACTTCTTAACCGCCATTTAGAAATCAACTCCCGGCTAAAATCATATCCTAGAGAAAGACCACTGAAATTGAAATAATCATAATCCTGCACAAAACGGGTAGTAACCCGCGTTTTGGTATCATTTCCCATATCATAGAAAGGAGCTATATCTCCCGAATTCATCCAACGTTGAGTTAACACTCTCCGGTCCACGTTACTCCCCCGGACATCCGCATTTTCAACCTTATTCAACAAAGTTTCATTATAGGATTGAGCTCCCCACTGATACATAAATGAAGCATTCAAATAAAAACCCTTGTAGGCAACATTCAATCCAATAGATCCCTGAGCATCCGGATTATTATCCCCCACTACAACTTGATCATTTGCATCCCAAGTATAAGTAGGCAAACCGTTTTTCTTTATAAACCTTTCCCTACCATTTGCGGGATCAATACCCTCTGAACGTACGGCATACATCGCGGAAGTAGACGCTCCTTCATAATAAAGAATAACAGGACTGCTCAACACATCACTATACGGCCCTCCTCCTTGATTCCATTCACTTAAAATTTTCTCGTTATACGCCTTTGTTTCCTCTCCTAATTTCGTGATCTTATTCTTATTAGCACCTAGATTTGCATTCAATGTTACCATCCAGTCATTATTTCTAAATACCGTGGCATTCATGCTGATCTCAAATCCCTCATTTTTAATCGCACCGGAATTTATGTTGTAGGTTTTAAAACCTGAGGAATGTCTCACGCTGATTTCGTCAATCAAATCTTCCGTCTTTTTACAATAGTAAGATGCATCCAGATAAATCAAATCATTCAATAAAGCGATCGTAAAACCTGCATCTACAGTATTCGTTTTCTCCCATGTCAACCGTGGATTTCCCAACGTATTAAATTGCGCTCCCGCTCCCGTGAAAAACCAACTATCCGTATTTATCTGGTAAGTTGTCGTGGCCATGCTAATCGGGAAATTAACATTACCCGTACTCCCATAAGTAGCCCTTATTTTCAACGTACTAATCAACCAATTATCCTTCAAAAATTTGTAATTATGGAAATTTATTCCTCCCCCGACAGACCAGAAGGGAGCCCAACGTTTATCTTTACCGAATTGTGACGATGCATCAAAACGGAAAGAGGCATCGAACAGATAAATATCATCGTATGAATAATTTACAGACCCCAAAAAACCTATCAATCGACTTTTTGAAACAGACACCCGTGATTTATCGGGTTGATCTGCCGCAAACATCGGGGTATTCATTCCTCCGATGCCAAATCCCACGAATCTTGCTTGTACGGTTTCACTTTCCGCTTCCTTCGCATTCATTCCCAATGTTGCATTAATAAAATGATGTTTCCCCACCGTTTTATTATAATACAACATCGTATTCACATTCCAACTCCAGTTGTCCCCGGTTGTCCGATCAAGAGAACCTTTCTGCTCATCCGTTATACCCGTCTGCTGAAAACTTGCATCTTTCGGATCTTTAAATGTTTCCGTTTTACTTGTCGTTTTCGTGATACTGAATTGTCCCTTAAACTGGAAATCATTCCAGAAATACATATTGACATTCAAATTATTCGTAATATCATCAGACTTGCCTTTACCACTATAATTACCCAAATATTTAACGGCATACAAGGGATTAACTGCCGTAAAAGTTCCGGCTTTCAGATTCTGCAACAAATCTCCATTCTCATCATGAATTGGGAGATAGGGTTTCATTGAAGCGTATGTACTAAAAGCTCCATAAGGGGAATCTTCCGTACTTGTCCGATTATATGTTATCGAGTTCATCATCTGCAACCAACGTTTCGGACGATAATCCAAAGTCAACCCCGCTCCTGTCCGTGAACGATAAGATCCCTTCATCACCCCGTTATTACTATCATAATTCAGATCAAGACTATACCGGATCGTTTCCTCTCCCCCTTGTAAATTCAAACTATGTTTATGATTAAACACGTTACGCAAGGGCTTACCTAACCAATACGTATCAACCCCTCGTAATATTTGCTGCATCCGTCCATTATAGTCAATATCTGCCGTTGCCTGAGAAGTCGGATCCGTGTACAATCCGGCCCGACGCTCAACCTCAAGCATCTCTGCAGCATTACACAAATTATAATCAGAAAGATCCGGAAAATCCCCTCCTCCGGTAAAATTATACATGATCTGCATCTCACCCGGTTTCGGGGCTACCGTGGTCACCACCACTACTCCATTCGCTGCCCGAGATCCATACAATGCCGTGGCTGCCGCATCCTTAAGAATCGTCATACTCTCGATCCGGTTCATATCCATATCATATATTTTCTCCACAGAAACCTCGAAACCATCTAGGATAAATACAGGCATATTGGGATTATCTTTCAGGTTCGTTCTCTGATTACGTCTCTGTTGTTCCACATCTAATCCCTTATTTACCGCAATACTTGATTCTCCTCGGATATTAAATTCCGGCAAGGCATTCGGGTCCGATCCCCAAATATTATTTTCCTTAATCCGAAACGACGGATCGAAAGCCTGCAAGGCCGCAATTACATTTTTATTATTCACTTTCATTAACTGATCCCTCGTCACGGTTGTCGCATTTCCAGTAAAACTCTCCTTTCTCACATTCATATATCCCGTGACAACCACCTCATCCATTTTCACCTTGTCTTCTCTCATTACCACGTCAATGGTATCCTTCCCGGTATACTTCACCTCCCGGGGTTCCATTCCCACAAATGAAAAGACCAGCGTAATTCCCTTCATCTCCGGTAGTGTCAACGAGTAACGTCCCTCCGCATTCGTGGCAGTTCCCAGATTCGTTCCCTTTACCATAATTGTCACTCCCGGCAAAGGAGCTTTTTCCTCGTCCGTCACCTTACCGGCAATTCGAATTTCCTTCTTCTTTTCATCATCCAGTGGTTTCAGCACAATCACCTCATTCTGGAAAACATAGGTTAAACCCGTTCCTTTCAAGCAATCACGCAGAATCTTTTCCACCGTCAAAGCTTTTGCCTCAACATTCACTTTCCCCACCTTATCCAAATCTTCCTCGTGATACATGAAAACAAACGTGGTTTGTCTTTGAATCGCCCACAGAATATCCTTTAAATAGGCATTCTTCATAGAGATTGTAACCTGTTGCTCGTTCTGGGAATAAACCGTTCCGTGCGTGTTTATTATCCCTAGAAAAACAAATAAAAAAGTCCATTTTGACATAAGCCATAATTTTTGTAATTTCTCACGTTTGCACCTGAGAAACATTAGAAAATTTTCCATAAATTTGTTCTCCCAATTATTAGTTAATAATTATCTCAATGTTAACGAAGTAATTCCCGCAGGAAATGCTGGTACCATTTCCTGCTTTTATCTACCTCGTTTTATTTTCAGCACTTTCCCCTCTTTCGTTATTTTTATTTTACCGTTCAATTCAAAGATATTCAACAAAGGCTCTATCGTTTCAAGACGACTCATGTTAAAACCGAAATGCAAATCCTTAACACACTCATCCTCGTACACTACGGTCATATCATACCATCGTTCCACGACTCGCATGATCTCTTCCAGACGAACATCCCGGAACCGGAACATACCATCTTTCCAAGCTGTATAATAATCCACGTCCACGTTCTTAACCTCCACATCCCCGGATACTTGATCTAACACCAACTGTTCATTAGGCCGTAATATTCTTGCCTCTCCAATACACTTGCCAGAGATAGAAACTGCCCCCTCAACCAATGTTGTGGTGGTTACATATTCGTCAGCATACGCCGAGACGTTAAATTTCGTTCCCAGCACGGTAATCTCGTACGCACCCGTCTTCACGATAAAAGGAATATGTTTGTCTTTCGCAACCTCGAAAAAAGCCTCTCCACACACTTCCACCTCTCGGCATTTGTCAGAAAAACGTTCCGGGAAACGAACCGTCGTCATTGAATTCAGATAAACAAACGTCCCATCACTTAACACTAATTGATACTCCCCACCTTTCGGCACGATCACCTCGTTATATCTTAAAGAGTCCATCGGAGCTTGATTTCCTATACTTTTATAGGAAAGAGTTTTTCCTTCGTTATTAATGACCGTATTTTCCCCACGCGATATAACCCCGGATTTCGCAACCAAATCAACCACCTCTCCCGAAGGTAACACCAACTCCGCCCGAGTGCCCCCGGGAGTGATTGCATTTAAATCCGCCAAAGAGACGGTCTCTTCTCCCGAACGAAGAACGCCATAAACAGTAGCACTCAAGGGGATCAACAAAATTGCCGCATAACGCAAAAAAACACGCCAACGGTTCACCTTCTTCTCCGTTTCCTTTAATTTTTTCGAATACCCCTGCCAACCGGAAACTTTATCAAAAGCCGTGAAATGTCTTCGTTTCGCTTCTCTTCTTTCCCGACTAACAATTCGGTCATACAACTGATGGTTTCGTGCTGAAGTCATTCGCCATTCATCTAGCAATTGCAATTCCTCATCAGACAATTCTCCGGCCATCGATTTCGCAATCCAAGAAGCTAGCAAAAATGGGTCATCTACCAATTTCTTATTATTTATATCCATTCGTTCCATATCAATTTATCCTCCACGTAATTCTATTTTCGTGTATTATCAAGATTTAAACCATCGCATTCTAAGTTTCTACGACCTATTTATTTCTTTATCATTACAACACTAAAAACAGAATTTATGGGGAACGAAGAATTCACTTTTTTGAAAGAAAAAACAAACAACACTAAAAATCAACTATTTGCTCAACAGGAAAATAAAAACCAAATAATAATATTCCCGCAATATCTCCCGCAATTTTTTATACGCAATCTTCTTTAGAGTATGTACGGAACTTTCAGCTATTCCCAGTTGCCCGGCAATCTCGCTATTTTTCAAGCCATCCAGAGACAACAAAATCACTTGACGAGTTTGGTGAGGTAAGGATTCCACAGCATTATAAAACATTCGATAGGCCTCTTCTTCTACCAATGTCTCTGTATAAAATTCAACGGATTCCAGCACGGAAAGATCTTCCCGTCTTAACTTATGATCGCGTATATAATTCAAACAATCATTCCGGACAGTAGTATAAAGAAAAGACTTTACCTTATAATAATTATCAAACCCTTCCCGTTTGTTCCAAAATTTCACAAACCCTTCCTGGACAATATCGGCTGACAAGGAATCATCCTTCAAATAAGTAGACGCAAAAACACACAAGGCTTGATAAAATTCATCAAACAACGTTTTAAATGTCAGTTCGTCAATTTTCAACTTTTCATTGTCCACTATACCCATACAAAAACCTTCATTACTAAAGGCAAACCTACTGAAAAATATGATAACGAACAAACTTTTCTCACGGTAATAAATCAACCGTAAATTCAACACACCACTTTGACTTATGCATACCTCATTCTTTCAACTCCATTTCTCAAGAATACCATCCACACTCAACATCAATTGATAATCAATACATTGTCTCACATCCATTCGTTACCCTTTCGTTATAGTATCGTTATCTCTTCGTTTCTAGAAACGAAGAGATAACGAACACATATTTTTATAATAACAAACAGATGTAAGCCCAAAACAAGCCCAAGGCAAACTTTAAGAATATAATTCACTACTTTTGCAGGTAAGAAAAAACAACAAAATTTATATTACACTTATGTTTATAGATACTCACTCACATATCTATGCCGAAGAGTTCGACCAAGACAGGGAAGAGACCATTCAACGAGCATTAGCCGCTGACGTTCGACAAATCATACTGCCGGATATTGACAGTACTACCCGACAATCCATGTTATCACTTGCAGAAGCCTGCCCAGACATGATGTATCCCACACTGGGAGTTCACCCAACTTCCGTAAACGAATCCTATAAAACGGAAATACAACTTTTCGAGAAATTACTCGGACAAACTACAATATACGGCATCGGGGAATGTGGAATCGATCTTTACTGGGATAAAACATTTTACAAAGAACAAGTTATCGTCTTCGAGCGGCAGTTAAATATCGCCCGGGAAATGAATCTACCCGTTATCGTCCATTCAAGAGACTCGCTAACAGAAATATTTACTGTGTTGAAAAAACAACACTATAACATGAAAGGCATACTCCACTGTTTCCCCGGCACGGAAGAAGATGCTCGCCGAGCAATAGATTTAGGTTTTCTACTAGGGATTGGAGGTGTAGTTACCTTCAAAAAATCATCCATGGCAGAAGTCGTGGAGAAAACCGGGGTAGACCACCTTGTATTAGAAACGGATGCCCCCTATCTTGCCCCCGTTCCCTATCGGGGTAAACGCAATGAAAGTAGTTATATTCCGTGTATAGCCGCTAAAATTGCTGAAATTCTAGGGATAGACTCGAAAAAAGTCGAGGAAATAACAACGAATAATGCAATGAATTTATTTAATTTGCACGTCGGTAGTCCGAACTGTTCATAAAAAAGATACAGACAGGTAATTCACTGACGAAAAGTACAGAGGGAGCTTAAAGCTTGTAATGTTTTAGTTTTTAACTTAGTGCGTATGACAAAACCCGTGTTAATTATATATACCGGAGGTACGATCGGGATGGTAAACGACCCTGAAACGGGAGCGTTATGCCCTTTCAATTTCGACCAGATCGCTTGCGAGGTCCCGGAAATCAAAGAATTTGGATTCACGATAGACAGTTACACTTTACCGGAAATTATAGATTCTTCGGATCTGCAACCACAATTGTGGAAAGATCTCTGTTCAATCATCTTGAAGAATTACGACGATTACCGGGGATTTGTTGTCCTGCATGGAACGGATACCATGGCCTACTCGGCCGCAGCCTTGAGTTTCATGTTAAATAACTTGACCAAACCCGTGATCTTTACCGGTTCACAACTTCCTATCGGGAAAATCAGGACGGACGGGAAAGAAAACCTGATCGCAGCCATTGAAATAGCAGCCGCTTACGATCAAGAAAAGGCCATTGTCCCGGAAGTCTGCATCCTGTTCGGAGATAAACTATTCCGTGGAAACCGGACGACAAAAATAAACGCAGAAAGTTTCGATGCTTTCCAGTCATTCAATTATCCGGCATTGGCAAACATCGGGATACATATTCATTACGATTATAGTGCAATCGATTACACCCCGCGAACCGAACTCGTAAGTGCATTCTGCGACGTGGACACGAATATCGCTATATTGAAAATATTCCCGGGCATGAGGCCGGAAGTGATTGATGCGGTAACAGGAATTCCCGGGTTAAAAGGAATCATCCTGGAAACATACGGTTCAGGCAACGCTCCCACGAATAAAGTTTTTCTTAACAAGGTTAAAGAAGTACTATCAAAGGGAATTTTCGTGTATAACGTCACCCAATGTCAAGGCGGAAGCGTCGAGATGGGCAAGTATGAAACAAGTAGAGAGCTACTTAATGCGGGAGTCATCAGTGGTCACGACATTACCACGGAAGCCGCTGTGTGTAAAATGATGTATGTACTGGGCAAATATAAAGACACTAACGAAATAAAAAAATATTTAAATAACGGCTTGAAAGGAGAAATATCCCCCAAATATATTGGATTTTAACATTTTTTTTATACCTTGGTGCCCGATTTTAACCGGCACACGGTGTAAAACGAGAACGAAACAGCTTAAATAGACATTATAGAGTTAAATTTTAATTATTAATAAACTAAAAATCAGTTAAATTGATCATGAGAAAATTATTTGCACTAATAGCAGTTTTAGGAATGCTTACTATTGGAGCATCATCTATGCTAATGGCTCAAGAGAATGAAACGACTCAAACAGAGACCACTGAAACTTATCAAGAAGAAGAGGAAACTACAGATCCTACCGTGTTAGAAGACGAGTCACAAATCGAAAGTACTTCTTTCCACGCTGCCTTGAAACAAAAATTCATCGAGGGAGGTGCTGCCTTCATGAGTTTCGTTATCTTGTGTTTGATCTTCGGTTTGGCTATCGCTATCGAAAGAGTTATTTACTTGAACTTGGCTTCTACCAACACAAAGAAATTAATTGTAAGTGTTGAAGATGCATTAAACAACGGTGGAGTTGAAGCTGCAAAAGAAGTTTGCCGTAACACAAGAGGCCCCATTGCAAGTATTTTCTATCAAGGATTATGCCGCTATGATCAAGGGATTGACATGGTTGAAAAATCAGTTGTATCATACGGTTCTGTTCAAATGGGACTTTTGGAAAAAGGAATGTCTTGGATTAGTTTGTTTATTGGATTAGCCCCGATGTTAGGATTCTTGGGAACTGTAATCGGTATGATCGACGCCTTCGATAAGATTCAAGCAGCAGGTGATATCCAACCGTCTTTGGTGGCCGGAGGTATCAAGGTTGCATTGATCACGACCGTGGGTGGTTTGATCGTAGCCATGATTCTTCAAGTATTCTACAACTACTGTATTGCTAAGATTGAAAGTATTGTTAATGACATGGAAGACGCTTCCGTAACTTTATTAGACATTCTTGTCAAATACAATCAAAAACACTAAACCATGCAGAAAATAAACAAAATATTAAATATTGTGACCATCGTAATGTTCGTCATTACGGTCGTGTTGCTGGGGTTATTCTATTTTGGAGGTGAACTTCCAAATTCACAATATGTTACCCCGGTATACACGGAACAACTACTATGGTGGTCATATCTACTGTTTGGCGTTGCTATTGTTGCGGCGTTAGTATTCCCGATTGCCAGATTATTCACCAGACCTAAAGAAGCAATGAAGAGCTTTATTGCTCTCGCAGGAATCATCGTTCTTGTGTTAATCGCTTACTCTATGTCTGACGGAACAATCATGAACATTCCGGGATACAGCGGTTCAGATAACGTTCCGGGAACTTTAAAATTCACGGATACCATCCTAATCACAACCTATTTCTTAGGTATAGGAGCTATCGGTGCTATTGTTGTAACAGAAATTATTAGACGCGTTAGATAATTTTCCTGAAGAATAAAAAAGAGATTATGGCAAGAAAAAAAACACCAGAGATTAATGCCTCTTCCACTGCGGATATCGCCTTTTTGCTGTTGACATTCTTCTTGATGACAACAACAATGGATGTGGATTCGGGATTATTCAGACGGTTACCGCCCATGCCGCCACCAGATCAAGTTATCGCACCTCCTGTTGCCAAACGTAATATCTTACAAGTTTTGGTAAATAAGAACGATTTGTTGGCCGTGAACGGGGAACTGATGCAAATTGAGAACCTGAAGGAAAAGGCTAAAGAGTTCATTTTGAACCCGCAAAATAGAGAAGATTTACCGAGTAAAGTTGTTAAGGAAATTCCTTTCTTTGGTCAAGCTGAAGTTTCAAGAGGAATTATCTCTCTACAAAGTGACCGGGGGACCTCATACAAAATGTATATTGCCGTTCAAGATGAATTGACAGCAGCATATAATGAAATTAGGGATATAAAAGCCATGGAAAAATGGGGTAAGAAATATAGTGAACTTACGGAAGAACAAATGGACGCCGTGAGAAAACTTGTTCCGACCGCAATATCCGAGGCCGAACCTAAAAACATCGGGAAAGGAGGAAAGAAGTAATGGCTAAATTTAGAAAAGAAGGCGGAAAAGAGACTCCTGCTATTTCAACAGCGTCTCTACCGGACATCGTGTTCATGCTATTATTCTTTTTCATGGTTAGTACCACGATGCGAGAAGTTCTCGTGATGGTTGATAACGGTATGCCCGAAGCAAAAGAGATTAGCAAACTAGAGAAAAAATCTTTAGTAAGTAACATCTTTATCGGAAAACCGAAAGACCAGTACGTGGCTACTTACGGAAGTGAACCTCGTATTCAGTTGAATGATAAGCTGGCAAACGTAAATGAAATCAGTAGTTTCGTTGCTGCTGAACAAGAAACTCGTAAAGAGGAAGAACGGAATATGATCACGAATAACTTAAAAGTTGATCAGTTTACGAAAATGGGTATCGTAACCGACGTAAAACAAGAATTGCGTAAAGCAAATTCTTTACGTATAAGCTACGCTACTCGTAAAAAAGTAAAATAGTTTATCTATTATACATTAAAAAAGGGAGCAAATTGCTCCCTTTTTTTAAAAATTTGATTAGCTTTGCAATCGGATAATATGGTCCCCTAGTTCAATGGATAGAATGAAGGATTCCGGTTCCTTTGATATGGGTTCGAGTCCCGTGGGGATCACCACTTTACTACACAACCCTCTAAAACATAAAATGTTATAGAGGGTTCTTTTTTGCCATGCCCCAATCTGCATCCAAATAACGAACTACTCTTGTTTTTCCCTATATTTGTAGAAAGAATACAGATGATATTAGATTTCGATCTGGCAAATAGAATAAACCAAATATTAAAAGAATGGATAAAAAAGAAGTGATTTTTGTACTGCTAAACAATTTTGCAGACTGGGAAGGTGCTTATATCTCCACCTGTCTAAATATGGGGGTCAAACCGGGATGTCCGATTAAATACAAGGTGAAAACGTTATCTCTATCCAAAGATCCCATCAGCTCGATAGGCGGGTTCAGGGTATTGCCGGATTACGATATTAATGACCTGCCGAATGACTATGCAGGACTTATACTCATCGGCGGTATGAACTGGTTTTTGCCCGAGGCGAACCCCATCGCATCATTAGTGAAGAAAGCAATCGCAGAAAACAAACTGGTTGCCGGAATCTGCAATGCCTCCGTGTATCTAGGAATGCATGGCTTCCTCAACCATGTGAAACATACAAGTAACACACTGGATTACCTCAAACAATATGCGGGTACCCAGTACACGGGTGAAGCTAATTACATAAACGATCAAGCCGTAAGAGACAATAACATCGTAACGGCTAACGGTAATGCTCCTTTGGAATTTTGCCGGGAGATTTTATATCAATTGGATGCCGCAACACCAGAAATTATAGAAGAGACTTATTCATTTTACAAAAACGAACTTTAAAGAGTAGTACATCGGCACGTCTAAAATAGTCAACCTTATTAATTGGTTGACTATTTTTTTATACATTTGCTATAAATCTGTTCGCTATGCAAAGACCTTTCAAATTTACCAAGCTCAAACTCATCACGGGATATATCCTAATTCTCTTGTTAGGAGCAATTGCAATTGTCTTTATCTACAAACAAACTATTGCCTTAACCCAAAAAGGGAATGATGAAATCGTCATGCAACAAAAACTATTCATCATAAGTAACACGCTCACCAAACTATACGAGGCAGAAAATACCGGAATCGCTTTTTCCCAAACGGGGACACAGAAGAATTTTGACACGTATATGAAATTGATAGAGGACATCAAGGATAATATGGATACCTTGAAAAATCTATCCATAAGCTCAGAACAGAACCTGCGAATAGACACGATAAATACGCTTTTAGGCAAACGTATCGAGAATTTGAAAGACCTGTATTACGTCAAAAAATACTATATACCCGAAGATTTCTATAACAAAACAATTGAAAAAATAGGTACGCTCAAAGATTCGGCAGATGTCATCCCCGATCTCCGGGAAAAGATTATTACCGTTATTGACAGTAACTATATCATCCGGGAAAGAAAAGGATTATTCCGAACAAAAAGAGATTCCATCCTAAAAGTCGATACGACCCTCCATCGCATCGTTGACACGCTCAGTATGGTCACAACAAATAACAACACGGACACATTAATGAACGTAATTCGGGATTCATGGAGCCAATACCAGCAGCAAAAAGAAGAGATCGATGCGGAAGTCTCCCGGCGAGAGGATATCGTTATCCAGAGTGGTCAACACATCACGGAACGCCTCAAGCGAGTACTGAAAGACCTTGAAAAAGAAGAACTCGAAAACACGATGATACGCTTAGAACAACAGCAAATCACGACGCATCATCTCACCAGAACTATATCCTGGATCGCAATCATCGCTTGCGTACTAGTGGTCTTTTTCGTCGTTCTTATTATCAATGACATCACGCAAAGTCAACGATACAGGCGGGAACTAGAAGCGGCAAAAACATACACGGAACGGTTACTACATAACCGGGAGAAACTCATGCTAACTGTCACTCACGACATAAAATCCCCTCTAAGCTCCATCATCGGGTACATTGAACTAATAAATAACACCCAACTGGAAGAGCGACAGCACTATTTTCTCAAAAACATGAAGGGGTCTGCCGAACATATCCTGCATCTTGCCAACAATATGCTTGATTTCTCCAAATTGGAATCCAACAAAATGGAAATCAACACGGTTCCATATAACCCGGGACGCCTGTTACAAGAGACGGCGGATAGTTTCCTCCCTTTAGCGGCACAAAAGAACCTGAAATTGAAAAGCGATATTAGCAACGTCCTAAACGGACTTTACCTTGGTGATTCCATGAAAGTTCGCCAAATCGTGGTTAACATCCTATCGAACGCCATAAAATATACCCGGGAAGGAAAAGTTTCTTTATCCGCCTTTATTTCCGGTACAAAAGACGACCAGTTTATCATTGTAATCAAAGACTCCGGACCGGGAATGACGAAAGAAGAACAAGAATTGATATTTAAAGAATTCACCCGCCTAACCCCGCAGCACAACAACGGGGCCGAAGGTACAGGTCTTGGCTTAACAATCACATTACAACTCGTCCATTTACTTGATGGTGAATTAACCCTCGAAAGTAAAAAAGGCGAGGGAAGTACCTTCACGGTTAAATTCCCGTTGATAAAGGCCACATCACAGGAATCCCAACCGACAGAAACACCCTCTTCACTCCCGGTTATGCATGAAGGGATGAAAGCCTTTATCGTCGATGATGACATCCTTCAATTGACCGTCACAACAGAATTACTCAGAAAAGCAGGCATTCAATGTGATACATGTACGCATCCTCAAGAGGCGCTATCCCGTTTGGAAAAAGGGAATTATAATATTGTTCTATCCGACATCCAGATGCCGGAAATGGACGGATTCGAACTTGTGCAACAAATCCGTGAATCCCCAAACCAACAAATAAAAAACATTCCGGTAATTGCTTTGTCTGCCCGTGACGATATGCACGAAAAGGAGTATCAAGAAGCAGGCTTTTCAGCTTATCTAAACAAACCATATACCCCGGAACAACTTTATAGCAGGGTAAACGACCTATTAGGATGCGCAATAGAGATGAATCAACCGACAACACAAACCTCCGATAAAAACGCCCCTTACAATTTAGACATGATCATGGTCTTTGCCGATAACGATAAAGATGCCGCCAATCAAATTATCGGGTCTTTTATATCGGATTGCAAGACCAATTTTCAGCTATTGGCCCAACATCTGGAATCACATGAAACGGAACAGATTGCCAAGTTAGCACACAAAATGCTACCCATGTTCAAGCAACTAGCAATTAACGATGTCATTCCCTCATTGCTTTTCTTGGAAAAAATGCCATTGGATACAGAGGAAAATAAAATAAGAGAGAATATTGAAAAGATCCTACAAGAAGGAAACGATGTTCTCCAATTACTGGAAAAAGAAACACGCCAATAATCTCTCAAAATATCTCATAAGTCCTCCAGACCGAAACTTTTTAATTTATTATACAATGTTTTCCTGTCTATCTGGAGCATACGGGCAGCCTCGCTCTTGTTATTCCGGCATTTCTGCATGGCATCCTTGATCAGTTCAATTTCCATCTCTCGCCGTGTTGTAGATGTCTTTTCAGGCTCCACGGGTTTTTGCTCCAACTCCGGGGGCAAACAAGTTTTAGAAATCAAACTCCCCATACACAACAACGTCGCCCGTTTCACGATATTACGCATTTCCCGTAAATTCCCCGGCCACGAGTAAGTTCTAAAAATACGCATAACCTCCTCATCAAACCCAGCCACTTGTTTCCCCAACTCCTCGTTCGCCTTATCCAAGAAATGATTGGCAAAAATCAGAATATCCTCTTTTCTCTCCCGAAGGGGCAATGCCTGAATGGAAAATTCATTCAAACGATGATACAAATCCTCCCGGAAACGACCACTTGCGACGGCCTCTTTGAGATTCTCATTCGTGGCTGAAATAATACGAACATCAAAAGGAATATCAACATTCCCACCCACCGGATGCACCTTTCGCTCTTCGAGTGCGCGCAACAACTGAACTTGCACGTCATAAGGCAAATTACCAATCTCATCCAAGAAAATTGTACCCCCCGATGCGGTCACGAAATACCCCTGTTTATCGGTAACAGCGCCCGTGAAAGAACCTTTAATATGTCCGAAGAACTCACTTGCGGCAAGGTCCTTCGGTATCGCCCCGCAATCAACCGCCACGAAAGGCCCATCCTTCCGGTTACTCATCGAGTGAATCAGGCGAGCGATATACTCTTTACCCGTACCACTCTCCCCGTTAATCAAAACCGTCATCGTGGTAGGCCCTACCAGATGAATATATTCATATTGCCGGTCGGCACCCTCGCTCACTCCTTTTATATAAGAAAAGCTCGTCGTTTTCGCTTTCGCAGGAATAGACTTGGCAACAGGACCAGCCTCCAACTTCAAAGCCTCCTGTAACTTTTTAAGAATCTCATCCGGGATAACAGGCTTAGCCACGTAGTCAAAAGCTCCCAGTTTAATCGCTGTAACCGCAGTCTGTATATCGGCATACCCCGTCATTAGAAGTACCTGTGTTTCCGGTGTTTTTTCCTTGATCACCCGGAGCAAATCGATCCCATCCTTATCCGGCAAACGCAAATCCGTCAACACGAGATCAAATCCTGCTTTATCCAATTGTTTTACAGCGTCTTTGTAGGAAAAAGCAGTATCTACCTCAAATCCACGTTTTTCCAACCATTTTCTCAACATGATACAAAATGTTGTATCGTCATCCACGATTAAAATCTTTGCCATAAGTCGATTTATTTCTAACACGAAAATAGCCTTAATCGACTAAACAAAAAAGTTTTTAACGGAATTTAGGAAAAGAAAGCAGGTAACCCTCTAAAAAAGAGATACCTGCTAGAAACAAATGTAATAAATCTCCTCAAACCTCCAACTACACGAATAAAACTCCCGCTCTTACTAACGGATATTGACGTATATCCGTCGTATTTATATTAATCATTGTCTATCATAAAGATAATTAGGTTCACACTACTTCATTTCAGGTTCTGCTAAGAAATGCGGTAACAAAAGTCCCGAAATAGCTATTACGATAAAAAATATACAAATTCCCATAACCAATCAATTTTAATCATTCAACCATTTGCTTATAGTATAGAGAATTGTATGCCATCGCTGAACAGAAATCGTAATTGCGAAACATAGTTATGTATATCAATTACTTGCACAACAACATTGAAAGAATAAGTATGTGGAAAGATGTAGAACAAGTGTGGAAAAAATCCCTACAACCTGTTCCCAAAATGTAGATTACCTGTTCCCCAACAGGTCTTCTACCGCCTCACGAACCGTAGTAATATCCCAGCCAGATACTCTTTGCTCGAATTTATCTTTAATCTCCGGCAGACAAAGGTTACCCATGCTTCCCTCGTGTGTATGATGAATCTCCCGTAACCCATCACGGTAATGCCCCTCTTGAATTTGCATACCAATTTCCCGGTAAGCCTCCCGGAATGGAATCCCGGCCATTACTCGTTCATTCACATCCTCCACGGAAAAAATATAGGCATAACGGGAATCGCATAAAACATCCCGTTTCACTTCCATTTCCTGTAACACGAGATGAGCCATAAAAAGGGAATCGTTCAACTCTTGAAAAGCGGGTAAAAACAACTCCTTGGTCAATTGCATATCCCGAAAATACCCGGAAGTCAGGTTTGTACAGATCATAGCCATTTGCATGGGAAGCGACTGCAAGTGATTACATTTCGCTCGGATTAACTCGAATATATCCGGATTCTTCTTGTGCGGCATGATACTGGACCCTGTTGTGTACTTATCCGGCAAATGTACAAACCCGAAATTATTACAAGCAAAAAGACAAACATCAGCAGCCAAACGTCCCAAAGTCGTCGCCACGGCAGCCAACCCGAATAACACGTTCTTTTCCATCTTTCCTCTTTGCATTTGGGCGTAAACCACGTTATAAGCCAAACTTGAAAATCCGAGCAAATCAGTCGTCATTTGCCGGTTCAAAGCAATCGACGAGCCATAACCTGCCCCAGAACCAAGAGGATTCGTGTTCACCATATCGTAAGCCGCCTTTAACCCTAACAAATCGTCAGCAAGCGATTCGGCATAAGCACCAAACCACAAGCCGAAAGAAGAAGGCATGGCCACCTGCAAATGCGTGTAACCGGGAATCAACACATCTTTATTCTCCTCTGCCCGCCGTATCAACAAATCAAACAAACGTTCTATATGTTCCAACGTCTCGAATATTGCCTCTCGGGTAAATAATTTCAAATCAAGTAACACTTGATCATTCCGAGAACGTCCCGTGTGAATCTTTTTCCCCGCATCCCCACATTCCCGCACCAACAATAACTCAATCTGAGAATGTACATCTTCAATTCCCTCTTCTATCACGAACTCGCCTCTTTCCACCATCCCGTAAATATCAACCAATGCTCGTTGTAAAGATTTATATTCCTCCCCGTTCACCAAGCCCACAGCATGTAACATTTTCAAGTGAGCCAAATTCCCAATGACATCGGCCCCCGCCAGCATAACATCTAGCTCCCGGTCTTTCCCTATTGTAAATGATTCCGTAAAACCATCTATATCATATCCTTTATCCCAAAGCTTCATTCTATTTTAGATTTTAAATTTTAGATTCCAGCCGTACAAAGCCAACGCCTTTTGATTTTCTACTTTTAACTTGTAGCTCTTATCTTTTAGTTTTTAGCTTTTATCTCTTCAACCACCCCCTCTAACTCCCCCTTTTCAAGGGGGAGAAACGAACGCAAGAAACCACCACAATATCCCAATGCAGCGCATCCTCCCCCTGTGTAAGGGGGAGCCAGAGGGGGTAGTTTTTAACTTTTAGCTTGTTTAAATCTATAATTCAAAATATTGAATTATAGATTTAAACAATTCAATCCCCTCCCGGATCTCTTCCAAACAAATGTATTCATTTGCCGTGTGCGAGCGAGCGCTGTCCCCGGGTCCTATTTTCAGAGAGGGGCATGGAATCACCGCCTGATTCGATGTCGTCGGGGAACCGTAAAGAGATAACCCCAACTCGATGCATCGTTTCACCATCGGGTGAGAAAGCGAAACAGAAGATGAGTTCAGTGAAAAAGAGCGAGGGATCATATCGCATTTCACGTGATCACGGATCGTATCAAATATTTCCTGGTTTGTGTAAAGTTCATTTACCCGTATATCCACCATGAAATGACAAGTTGCAGGAACCATGTTATGCAAGGTTCCCGCCTCGATCCCCGTTACGCTCATTTTCACTGGCCCTAATAATTCCGAAATCCTTTCGAACCGATAAGTACGAAACCAATGTATATCTTCCATTGCCTCATAAATGGCATTCACCCCTTCCTCCCTTGCAGCGTGTCCCGCTTTTCCCCGAGCGTAACAATCTAACACCATCAACCCCTTTTCCGCTATCGCCGGACACATTCCCGTAGGCTCTCCCACAAGAGCAAAATCAACCCGACCAAATTCCGGAAACACGCTTTGAATCCCGCCACTTCCCGTATTCTCCTCTTCCGCGGATGCCAAGAATATCAGATTACACGGCAAACTCTCGGATGCCAATTCAACAAAAACTGCCAGCATCGAGACAAGACTTCCCCCCGTGTCATTACTTCCCAAACCAAATAACTTTCCCTCCTTCACAATCGGCGTAAAAGGATCACTATCCCAAGTTCCGTTAGGACGCACGGTATCCAAGTGTGCATCGAGTAATAACGTGGGTTTCGTTTCATCGAAATTCTTTGAACAACTCCACACGTTATTACCTTTGCGATGCACGTCGAACCTATATCTTTTCAACACATCGGTAATCAAATCAGCCACCTTATCCTCTTGCTTACTGAAAGAAGGGATTGATATAATTTGTTTTAAAAGTTCTATTGCTCCACTCGCATCCATTGTTTTTCCAATATTATCCTAGTTCCCGCATCCGGTTGGTCCAAATCATCCGGATGAATCAACCGAACCGCCTGCACCCCGTTAGAAACAGATTTAAATGCGTTATCCAGTTTTGGGATCATGCCGGAATGAATCATCCCGCTTTGCTTATATTTTTCATACAAAGACGGGGTAAGACAAGGAATTACGGAACCTTCATCCGTCAACACCCCCTTTTTATCAAAACAATAAATCAACTCCACGTCATAGCACATTCCCAACGTCTCTGCCACCGCCGCCGCAATCCCATCTGCGTTAGAATTCAACAACACACCCTTCCCGTCGTGCGTGATCGGAGAAATAACAGGTACCACCCTGGCCTGTAACAATAATTCGAGAGTCCCCATACGCACCAGTCGGACATCCCCCACGTACCCCCAATCAATACTCTGCCCTTCCCGCCGATCAGCTTGCACCAGATTCAGGTCGCACCCGGAAAGTCCACAAGCATTCACCCCCAAAGCCTGCAAACGAGCAACCAACGTTTTGTTGACCCACCCGGCATAAACCATCACCGTGACTTCCAGAGTCTCCCAATCGGTCACCCGCCTCCCATCAATCATTTTGCGGGGAATCCCCAATCGTTCCGCAAGCTGCCCGGCAAAAGTCCCGCCACCATGCACGATAACAAAAGGAGAAGTCATCGATGCGAACTTCCGGCACAACCGGCTCAGCAGTCCCGCATCCTCGATCAAGGCACCCCCGATTTTTATGACTTTACATTTCATCTGTTAATTCATTACTTGTTTAAACCGAGCGACAAACTCATCAACTTCCTCCCGGGTAATACACAACGGGGGCAATAAACGCAAGGTGTTTTTCCCGCTATTTCCCGTGATCACGTGTTGATTCACCAGCAAACGACGACGGAAAATCGAATGAGGAATATCAATATCCACCCCAACCATCAATCCCTTTCCCCGAACTTCAATCACCCCGTTCAAAACTTTTAATCGCTCCATCAGATACCCACCGACACGATCGGCATTTTCCACCAATTGCTCGTCCTTGATCACATCCAACACGGCAATCCCAGCCGCACAAGCCAAATGATTTCCCCCGAATGTGGTTCCCAACATCCCCTTCTCCGCCTTGATCGACTTGCGAATCAATACTCCGGCTACCGGGAATCCGTTGCCCATTCCTTTCGCCATAGTGATCATGTCCGGCTCGATCCCCGCATACTGATAAGCAAAGAATTTCCCGCTCCGCCCGTAGCCTGACTGGATTTCATCCAAAATCAACAACGTACCTGTCTGATCACAAACCTCACGAGCCGCCCGCAGAAACTCTCCTGTCGGAATCCGGATTCCCCCGACACCTTGAATTCCCTCCACGATGACAGCTGCATATTCCTCCCCGGACAACTCCCGTTTCAAAGTCTCCACGTCATTCAAATCGATAAATGTCACTTGATGCCCCCTGTTCCAAGGTGCCTGTATTGTCGGGTTATCCGTGATGGCAACCGCCCCGCTCGTACGCCCGTGAAAGGCAGCGTGCATGGCCAGTATTTTCGAACGCCCCGTAATAAAAGAAGACAGTTTCAAGGCATTCTCGTTAGCCTCCGCCCCACTGTTACAAAGAAACAAATTATAATCCGTACAACCGGAAAGCTCCCGTAACTTCCGCTCCAACTCCTCCTGCAAATGATTCTTCACGGCATTTGAATAAAACCCGATACGATTCAATTGCCCCGTCACCAACTCCACGTAATGCAGATGGGAATGTCCGATCGAAATAACAGCGTGTCCCCCGTAAAAATCAAGGTATTTATTTCCATCACGATCCCAGAAATAAGCTTTCTCCGCCTTGACCGGCTCTATATCCAATAAATTGTAAACATCAAACATACTCGAATAAATTAAAAATAACTGGCTTTCAAACCCAAACCCGCTGTTTCTTCCAGTCCGAACATCAGGTTCATATTCTGCACAGCCTGCCCGGATGCCCCCTTTAACAGGTTATCAATCACGGAAGTCACTAACACGTTACGATCCTGCTGTTCGACATGAACAAAACAATAATTCGTATTCACTACCTGTTTCAAATAAACAGGCTCGTCACTCATCACCGTGAAAGGATGTCCCTCGTAACAAGCAGCATACATAGATCGAATTTCCGACAAATCCCGTTCACTTGCGAAAACCGCATTTACCATGATCCCCCGGGCATGACACCCGCGCACCGGAACAAAAGCAATATCCGCCTGCACATCTTCATCCTGCCCGGCCAAAGTTTCCCGTATTTCAGCCAAATGCTGGTGAGAAAAAACTTTATAAACCGAAAGATTCTGCGCCCGATGACTATAATGCGTCTCTTCCGTCGGTTTCTGTCCCGCACCCGTCGCCCCTGTAATCCCGAAGACCGACACGTGGGCAGGTAGCAAACCGCTCTTCGCCAACGGTAGCAACCCCAATTCTATTGCCGTCGCAAAACATCCCGGATTCGCCACGTGCCAAGCTCCTCGTATCCGCTCCCGATTCAGCTCCGGCAAACCGTAAACAAAATCCCCGGCATTTGACTTTAACCGGAAATCATGACTCAAATCAATGATTCGCACGGATGCCGGAACCGGATGCCGTTCTAAAAATTGGGCCGACATCCCGTGTCCCATGCACAGGAAAAGAACATCAATATCCGTCAAATCCAAATCGGAAAACTTCAAATTCATGTAAATCAAATCCCGATGAACCCGTCCGACAGACTCTCCCCGGTGCGATTCACTCTGTAAATAACGTAATTCCACTTGCGGATGAGAAATTAATACGCGGATCAATTCCCCCGCGGTGTAACCGGCAGCCCCGGCAATGCCCACTCTGATCATAACTCCTCCTTGCTCTTCTCGTTCACCGCATGATAAACCCGCAAAGGCATCGACAACATCCGGGTAAAACCCTTCACATCCTCTGCCGTCCAAGCCTTGTTCTCCTCCCCGTAACAAGCAAACGTGGCATCCATCAGATCATGATCTGACCGCACTCCCAACAATTCGAAACAATAGGGACGCATCAGAACCCGCACGTCACCCGAAACGTATCGTTGTGTATCTTTTAAGAAACTCTCGATATTCCGCATAACAGGTTCCCCGTACATGGCCTCGTGTAAAAACATCCCGTACCAGTTGGCCAGTTGTTCCTTCCAATACATCTGCCATTTCGTGAGCGTATGTTTTTCCAGTAATTCATGAGCTTTAATAATCATCAACGGAGCAGCCGCCTCGAAACCGACACGTCCTTTAATCCCCACAATCGTGTCCCCCACGTGGGTGTCACGACCGATTGCCCAAGCAGAGGCCAAAGCCTCCACCCGGCGGATAGCCTCGATTTTATCCGTGTAACATTCACCATTTACCCGGCATAACTCTCCCCGTTCAAACGACAAGATTAACTCCTCTTCGCCCTCCTTCTCCAAAGAAGAAGGATAAGCCTCTCCCGGAATATACTCCCATGAATTCAATGTTTCTTTCCCTCCCACCGAGGTTCCCCAAAGTCCTTTGTTGATGGAATAAGCCATTTTGGACCAATCCCGCTCCACACCTTTCGATTTCAAATAGGCAATTTCCTCTTCCCGGCTCAGTTTCAAATCACGAGTCGGGGTTATAATTTCCATTTCCGGGGCAAACACGGAAAAACAAAGATCAAAACGAACCTGGTCATTCCCGGCCCCCGTACTTCCATGAGCCAAGCCGTCCGCCCCGATCTCCTTCGCGTAACGAACGATAGCCAACGCTTGGAAAGTACGTTCGGAGCTGACCGATACCGGGTAAGTCTTGTTACGCAAAACATTCCCGAAAATCATGTATTTAATACATTTCTCGTAATATTCCCCCGTGACATCCAGTGTCACGTGTTTCTTCGCCCCCAAGGCATACGCCTTTTCCTCGATCCCGGCCAGCTCACCGGGGGTAAATCCCCCGGTATTCGCCAATGCCGTGTAAACCTCAAGCCCCATTTCCTCGCTCAGGTACTTGACACAGTAAGAGGTATCTAATCCCCCGCTATATGCTAAAACTACTTTTTTCATGAATATAAATTACAAGTTACAAATTTGCCGTATGTTTCATGGCAGAGCGAGAAACCGGTAACCCGCAAACCGCCAACGTGGACCCCACAACATGACGCAGATGCTTGAACAAAGGCAATGACCTCCCCTTAGCCACCTTTTTAGCCGCCGCCTGTTGTCTGGCCACGACCTCCGGATCATAAATCATCCCGGTACAAAGACACTTGGTCATGTTCGTCCGTTGCAATATGTCATAATTCACGCAAGACTTGCATCCGGCCCAAAACTCCTCGTCATCCGTGAGTTTGGCAAAAGTAACAGGCACGTAACCCAATGAAGTATTGATTCGCATCACCTGCTCACCAGTTGTCAAGCCGAAAAGCTTTGCTTGCGGGAATCGCCTTCGCGACAGATGAAAAGCAGCCTCCTTTATTTGTTTTGCCACTCCCAATCCCCGGTAGGCCGGTACCACGATCAACCCGGAGTTTGCCACGAATTTCTGATGCCCCCATGATTCAATATAACAGAAGCCCACGAACTCCTCTCGATTCAGAGCGATAATTGCCTTCCCGTTTCGGATTTTATCGGCAATATACTCGTCCGTTCTTCTGGCTATACCAGTACCTCTTGCTTTTGCAGCCTGATCAATCGCATCGTTTATCGCTGTCACGTATGACAGGTGTTTCTCGGATGCAACTACAACTTCAATCTTCATCTTTTTACAATTTAATCTAAATCATTCAAATTCTTTTTGGTTACTCATTGTGCATATTTATTTATTCACCATGCAAATATATGCATTAATATGCGGCAAAAACAAATATTTTCTCATTTTTTTCACCGAAAGAAAAGAAAACGCCTTGACACCCACCACCAGCAAACAATCAAACAATATATTACATGAAATAAAAACAACAAGCAAAGTGCCACTCATTCCAAATGCCACAAGCATTACACGAAGAAAACGTACTAATTTCACCATCTCTAAAACATGAAGAAAACGATCGAAACAGTTATATTGAATAAATATGCAATATCATCAAAAACTTTTTATTCAAAATCGCATACGGAAATCCATTAAAAATTCGTAATATTGTAGTTTACTATCAGACATAAACTTATGTATAGACTATTCTTCTTTTCGATTTTAGCAGGATTCCTATCAAGTTGTGAGGATTCACGCGGAGTAAGCCCTACTCCGGGCCCTTACTCGTATGTCCGGATTAACACGTTCACGAAAGACAAAATGACCGACCAATACTTTTGGGCGGATGAAGTCAAGGACAAAAACATTGATCCAGATAGTAACCCAGCGGAATATTTCGCTACCATGAAATACCCCGAGGACCAATGGTCACGCATCACGAGTTCCAAAGGTTTGGGAGAAATTGCCGACGCCTCCGGGTATGACGAAGGTTTTGGCTACAACTTGACTTTCTGGGAGAAAGAGGGCTACATATTCGCGGATGTCAATTTCGTTTACCCGAATTCTCCAGCAGCAAAAGCAGGACTAAAACGGGGAGACCTGATCACTCACATGGACGGGGAAAGGATCACGACGGAAAATTACACAAATTTGTACTACGCATCCCAGCTTTCTCTCGGGCTATCAAACGATGAAGTATCAGAACCGTACGAAACGAAAAAGCTGACCGCCCAAACATACACGATCGATCCGGTACTTGATTACGGGTTGATTCCCTTGGAGAACCAAACAATCGGGTACATGATCTACACGGATTTCGTGTTCCGCGGTAACACGTCGCTGGCACAACTGAACAACGTGTTCCAAACCTTAAAATCAGCCAATATTGACGAATTTATTTTGGATTTACGATATAATCAAGGCGGGTACATTTTTGCTGTAAAACAACTATGTTCACTTCTCGCCCCGGAAGAAGTCGTGGAAAACGAAGAACTGCTTATTCACAAAAGCTGGAATAAAGCATATCAGGAAAAATACGCCGACGATCCCGCCCGGTTGGAAGAACATTTTGACAAAACGGTGCCCCTTGACTCCCGTCTAAACTTGAAACGCCTGTGGGTGATCACGAGTAAAGTGACCGCATCAGCCGCCGAAATGCTGATCAGTGCCTTATCCCCATACATGGAAGTAAACGTCGTTGGCGACATTACCATGGGGAAAAATATGGGTGGAATCATCTACACGCCTAACGACAAAGACTTACAGAACTGGAATATCATGTTGATCTCCACGGAATACAGAAACAGTCGGGGAGAATCCGTCAAAGGCGGTATCCCCCCCATGTTCCCCATCTTGGAACAATTTCACCATCAACACCAACTAGGAGATAAAGAAGAACCCTTGCTGGCTGCAACCCTTCAACTCATCACGCAGGATGCGATTGCCACTCCGGTCATGAATAGTCGGAGCAGTAGAAGTCTCGACACGGGTACCCCTCGCCGGATTATCCCAAAATTCGTGCAGGCAAAATCTAGGTTATTACTAGGGATAGAAAACTAATTCACACGGGAGAGTCCTCAAAATTCAGTTTGTATTTGCAGGTAGCTCCCTATCCGCTTTTCACTTTTTACATTTAAAAATGCAGAGGTGAGATGAAAAAATTTTGTCCCATCTAATGTAAAATAATGTTATCACTATATGATCAAATTGCCATTTCAGAGTGAGCCGCTCCCATTCCCCTCCCATTCCGCCCCTATTCCCCTCCTATTAAAATAACGAACAATTATACTTATATAGTATACATTAACAAGAGGGTAAATGTATGATAACTGTTTAATACAATTATTTTAACAGGATCAGAAATAAATCCTATCCGAATTCCGCTTTTTGGGGGACAAATCATTACTTACCCGCGTGTTCCGAACGTGCGAAAAAACAAGACTCTCACCCCCATACTAATCATCATGTAAAATCCTTGCCTCGATACAGCAAGAGGGAATCGGCCCGAGAAAACGGGAATCCAATGAATTGCCCCGGTTATCGCCCAACATGAAGTAATAATCTTTTTGAAAAACATAGGAAGTCAATTTATCCGGATCGGCAACACATTCCGGTCCCCGCAGCAGAGAACCGTATAACATCCGGTTCTCTAGAGTCAACTCGATTCTCATCCCCTTGTAAGGCAACTTGTAAGGCCCCCAATGCCGGAAACTCCATCCGCAGGAATCCGCGAGAAACACTTTCCGCCGGGTTTCCCCGCGTTGACGGAACACAAGACTATCGACCACCCCTCCTTGACGAAGACGATCTAACATTGTTTTATCAAGCGACATATACACGGCATCTTCAGAAACCGAATAATCATCCGAATTCATAAACAATGACAACTCTTTACACGCCTCCCGGAATCTCATATAGTCCGAAAAATAAGCCATATAACGCAAACTCAACGTTTTGTCCTCCTCTCGCTCTTTCCCGTTAATGACAGCACGTCCCTCCTCCACGGAGACGACATCACCCGGCAAACCGATGCACCGCTCGATGTGAATCCGGGAGGAATCCACAGGAGCATAATACGCCAAAATATCATTTTTCTTGGGTTTCCAAAAACCGATCATTTTTATCCGGTCCTTTGCCGCAAACTTACCGGTACGGTATTTACTGGAACGCGTGAACATCGTGACCAAAGGCCATTCCTCGACAGCCGAAAGATAGATACCACCATACCGCCACTTCTCGCCCTGCACGGTCACATTACTATTCAGTGCGGGCAACATCGATTTCGTGGGCACCAGATAGGTCTCGTAAAACATAAACTTTGTACTCAAATACAAGAGCATCACGAGAACCACCATGACTAAAGCGTAACGATCATACCGGGTATCAAAAATCAAAATACCCAGAACAACAAGCAACAACACGGAAAGGAGTAGCCATAAATATTGAAAGAAAAGTACAGACAATATCAACAACACTCCTATCAATCGATCACGTTTATTCATTTGCTACAGTTTTTATCTTTATAAGCCGTATATGGCCAACTACCCCCTGATGTAAAGGTATAAAAAACTGCACAAAATCGCATTTATCCTATCTTCTTTTTACCAAAGTTCCCCGCCCGGTCACGTTTTGTTTGGTAATCCGCGGATTCCCATCATAGATTAGAATGCCAGCCGAAGAAATCTCTGCCTCCAACTGCCCGGAAATGGAAACTTCTGCCTTGGCAGCCCCGCTAATTTCGGCATCACAATTTTTCACACGCAATTCCCAAGCTTTCAGCGTGGCAGCGGAAGACATTTCCAGATCAAACTGCTCCACCTCACCTTTAAGTTCTAGTCTTGCAGCGCCGGATGCTTCCACGTCAACTTCACTTCCTTTCACCTCCAACTTCACGCTCCCTGCACCGGATGCCACGATTTCCAGTTTATTCACGGTAAAAGGCGAACTTCCTTCCAAACGCCCGGCTGCTGCCACGTTTATATCCGTGATAATAGGCATGGACACGGAAACATTCATTGCCGTATATCCCCGAACAATCACTTCCGGGTCAAGGAAAATATTCAATTGCCCGTTCTTTATCTCCGTTTTTATATAAGGAATAATATTATCATCCGCCTCCACGGTAATCCCTTCCGTTTTTCCTTGTGATACATACAAGGTGATCGACTGTTGAACGGAAACACGGGTAAACGGCTGATCCGCCTGACGATCATGCACCACAAGATACCCCGTTCCCTTGATCTTCTTCACCTCGGCAGAAACCCCCACCGCCATCAATATCCCCAATAAAATCAAACCAACCTTTTTCATTTACGATTTATGATTTACGAATTATGATTTATGATTAAAAAGCGTGGACTTCATAGGTTGATATCTAAAATTTAAAATCTAAAATTATTCGAGTTTTCCTATCGCCTTCAGGTATTCCGATTCACACAATTTCAAAGCGGCCTTCGCATCCACCCATTCGCTCCAAGCCTGTTGCCATTGGGCCTGAGCCTCCAATAAGTTTGTCAGATTTTCCATTCCTACCTCATACTGATCCTCGGACACTCTCAGATTTTCCTTTGCCTGCTCCAAGGCAGATTCCGTCAAACGTATCCGGGTTTGGGCATCATTCAGCTTAAAACGACTTCCGGCTATTTCCAATTGCATCATTTCACCCAATCGCTCTTTATTCAAGCGACTCATTTCTTCCTCGGCCTTCACCACCCGAACTTTATTCCGTCCCTCTCCCCAGTTGAAAATAGGTATTGCCACGGACGCCATTGCACTAAAAGAACCGGAATTGGAATCGTCACCATTCAGTTTCAAGCCACCGCCATAACCGTAACCCGCGGAAACACCCACTTGAGGCAGGAAATCGGCACGGGTCACGTTTATCTCCTTCCGTTTCATCTCCACCTGTTTCTCCAACATGTTATAATCCGGCCTTTGTTCCAGCCCGTCCGGCAACGCCAGCACACCGGGCATTATCGTGGCCGATAGTGAATCGGTCAGTACCAATTCGGTATTCAAATCCAATCCCACCAAACGACAAAGATTCATTTGAGCCAACTGCTTTCCATGTTCCGCTTGCTGCAGTTGTAACAAGGCATCATTATATTTCACCTGAGCTTTCAACACATCATTCAACGGGGCCATCCCCGCCTGCTGAGCATCTTCCAAGTTCTTCACCAACTCGTTCACCACCGACTTGTATTTCCGGGCAACCAACACCAATTCCTGTACCCGGACACATTGCCAGTAAGCCTGTTCCAATTCGACAAGCACTTCCGAACGATTCAACCGAATATTTTCCTCGGCAAGCTCTTCCCCAAATTTAGCAGCCTGATGTGCCGCCCGGATTTTCCCCCCCATAAACAAAGGTTGTTGCAATTGAACCGATGCCATATATACCCCTCTCAAAGAAAGCGTCAACGGGATATCCGGTAGAAAAGCATATTCATGAAAGACCGGTTTTCCATCCGTCCCCATCACGGGTTTTCCGTCAGCACCGATGACAACATTGGGTTGCAATTTCCCGTCAGCACCAGGCACGTAAGTCGGCAGATACCCCCCGCTTAATTTGTATTCCTGCTTTTTCTGATGATACAGATAAAAGCCCGATGCGGAAAGTTTCGGCAAATAATTGGCCCCGTATTCTTTCTTGGTCCACACGGCCTTCTCTTTTTGCTTTTCCGCGATAGCCAATTGTTTGCTATATTCAAGAGCCATCTCTCTGCATTGCTTTAAGTCCAACTGCCGCTGGGCACGTGAAGGAGCGAAAGCCAATAACAACCCGATTGATAATATAATAAAACGCATAGTGTAAAATTTAAAATCTAAAATCATAAATTAATCAGCTTTGATTTTAAAGAACAACGAATAGAACACCGGCAAAATCACCAGAGTAATCACCGTACCGATAAACAATCCGCCCATAATCGTCACGGCCAAAGCCCCGAACATATCATCATTAATCAAGGGTATCATCCCCAAGATCGTAGTCATCGCCGCCAAGAAGACCGGACGTAAACGAGAGGAAGAAGCATCCAAAAGAGCCAGGAAACGATCTTTCCCCGATCGAATCTGTATATCCACCTCGTCTACCAATACCACCCCGTTTTTAATCATCATTCCGACCAATCCCAAGGCTCCAACGATAGCCACAAACCCGAATTCCTTACCGGCCAACAACATTCCCAAAACAACCCCGATAATCGCCAAGGGTAAACAAAGAATAATCATCAGCGGCTTCTTGAAATCCTTGAATAAAGCGATCAGGATAGCTAGCACCAAAACAATTCCCAACGGTATATTTTTAAACAAATACTGTTTGGATTGCGTGCTTGCCAAATACTCCCCTTGCCATTCCGTGGAATAACCGGGTGGAATATTCAACTTTTCAATTTTGGGCAGCAAACTATTCCGCACGTCATTTGCCGTATAGCCGGGTGCGTTATTACACTGTGCCGATATAGATCGCTGCCCGTTATACCGCCTAACTACCGGGACCTCCCATGAAGCAGTGATCCCGTTTGTCGCTTGGTTCAAAGGAGTAGAACCCACGACGGCAGTCATCACCTCATCCGTCGAAATCATTCCCATCATCAACTCCTTCACGGTTTCCAGACTCAACATATTCGTCGAAGGCACAAGACTCCATACCGGAACATTATTCAAACGCCCCGGACGTAACCCGTCTTTACCCATACTTTTAATATAAATCGGCAAATCATGCTCCCCCTCGTAATATGATCCGACAGGCAACCCGTCCGTGGTGGCCAGTAAAGCCAACCCGACATCCTCCCGGGAAAGGTTCGCCACACGGGCTATCGGCTGATAATAATCCACGTTCAGCACGGGCGTCATCGGTCCCCAGTCATTCGTCACCAACATCGTCGTGGAATCCTCATTCATCAACTCCTCCACCTCCCCGCACAAACGTTTCAACACGGCAGGATCCGGACCGGTAATCATAAATTGTACCGGATAATCCATATACATCAAATTATATTGCTTCATCCGGACATATGCCTCCGGGTAATGCTCCGAAAGATATACCTGTAATGAATCGATATTCGACTTCAATGTCTCGGGAGAAGTAAAATCCACGATTAACTCCCCGTAACTTAAAGCGGGTTCTGCCACCGTTCGTACGAGATTATACCGGGAAGGCGTTCCTCCCAAACTAGTCGTAACGGCCGTAATTTCCGGACGGCTGGTTAAATATTCCTCGATAGAGGCCAGATCCCGTTTCACCGTCTGAGGATTCGTCCCGTAAGGCATTTTATATTCTATATACAACTGATTATAACTCAAGTCCGGGAAAAATCCCTGTTGCACGAACCGGAACAGATACATACTAACAACCAGTAACAGAACAATTCCACCAATCACCCATACTCGATGACGCACGGAAAACTGTAACGTATTCCGGAAAGCCCTATATACCCGGGTATCGTACATTTTCGTTTCATCTTCCACCTCTCCCGGCTTCACTCTTAATCCCCGGTCCGCCTGTATAGGAACATACGCTAGGGCAAGAATCCAGCTCAACCACAAGGACACGGCCAGAACGATAAACAAATCCCGGACATACTCTCCCGTGGTATCAGGAGATAAAAATATCGGCAAGAAAGTAAGAATCCCTATCGTGGTCGCTCCCAGCAAAGGCCAAGCCGCCTTCTTCGTGATATTCACCAAGGCTGCCGGCTTGGGAATCCCCTTCTTCAAGTCCACGAGAATCCCATCCGTGATCACGATCGCGTTATCCACCAGCATCCCCATCGCCACGATAAACGAGGCCAGTGAAACCCGTTGCAATGTCCCATGCATCATGTACAACACGAGCAACGAGCCCAACACGACAATCACCAGACCGGCCCCTATGATATACCCGCTCCGGAATCCCATGAAAAGCATGACCACCAAGATCACGATAACCACCGATTCGATCAAGTTCACCATGAACACGTTGATAGCACTCTTCACCCGTGCCGGTTGAAAAAATACCTTTTGAAAATCAATCCCCGCCGGAATAATATCTTCTTTCAACTCGGCCAATTTGGCATCTACCTTCTTTCCCAGTTGAAGGATATTCCCGCCTTCCTCCATAGCAATCGAAATCGCTATCGCCGGCAAGGTATCATATAACAAGCCTTCCCGCTCCGGTTTCACGTAACCTTTCGTGACACAGGCCACATCCGACAACCGGATTTGATCCTGTTCGTGTCCCTTGATCAGCAGGTTGCGAATATCCTCGATCTCCTTATAAGCTCCATTCACGTTCACCCGAACCCGTTTTTCTCCACTATCGAAATAACCGGAGTAAACCGTTTTATTCTGCCCGTTCAGGGTCATGATTATCTCTGCCGGATGCACGCCCATGTTAGCCATCTTATCCTCCAAAAACTCCACGTTTATACAGGACTGACGTTCTCCATATACATCCACACTGCTCACCCCGTCAATATCCAACACGGAACGACGAACCAGTTCAGCATAATCCGACATTTCCTGATAATCAAAACCATCGGACGTCATGGCATAAAACATCCCGTACACGTCCCCGAAGTCATCCATCACGATGGAAGGTTGGGCCCCATCCGGTAGCTGAGCTTGCGCTCCCATGACTTTACGTCTCAATATATCCCACTTCTGTTGCAACTCCGCCAAGGGGACCGTACTACTCAATTCTACCATAATCTCCGACACGTCATCCATCGAACGAGAGGAAACATGATCCAAGTCTCCCATCGAACGAATTGCCTTCTCCAATACATCCGTCACTTCCAGCTCCACTTGATAGGCAGAAGCTCCCGGATAGGCCGTCACCACCATAGCCTGCTTCACGGTTATCGCCGGATCCTCCAACTTACTCATCGTGAAAAACGAGTATATCCCCCCAACAACCAAAACGAAAACAAAGAAGTAGACAAAAGCTCTATTCTTTAAAGCATATTCCGTAAAATTCATCATATTTTAATTGCTTCGCAATGTTACAAGTTTTAAATTCTCTCAGCGCAACCATGTGCAACTGGAATCTAAAATCTAAAATTTAAAATCTAAAATTAAAGCAGTTTGCCGACATTGGAAGAGGACACCGGGGGTAGTAAACGGACTTTTTGCCCTTCCTTCAAACCATTCACTCCGGCAGAAACGATTCTTGTACCCGAGGCCAAATCCGATTCCACGATGACTTGCCCGTCTTTATCCAGTTCGACAACTTTCACGGGATTCATCTTCACGGTCGTTTGGGCCGTATCGTACACCCATACATAAGACTTATCCTCTTTTTGAAACAAGGAAGAGATTGGGATAATAGATAGCCCCTCCTGTCCCGGTTCGAAACGAATGGTCACGCTGACACTCATGCCCGCCGCTAGATTCAATTTCTCCTCCGGTTTCATCCGGAAACGCACCCGGAAAAGTTGATTATAATTTGCTTGTTGTGTTATATCCAGTAACTCCAAGGGGATCTTTACACCCGGGAAGACATCCGCCTCGCAATAAAACTCCTTAAAGCTCTCCCGGCGAATAAAATCACTGGATGGAATATCAATATTTACCTCGTAGTAATCATTATTAATCATCGACAACACGGGAGTCCCGGTATTCACAATCTCATGAGCACCGAAAAACTTTTTCTGGACATACCCATCAAAAGGAGCCTTCAACTTCGTATCGTTCAACGCATTCAGATTCGCATGATACAAAGAGGCTATCCGCTGCTTTGCCGCCACGGCCTTGTCGTAATCATTCACGGGAACACTTTTCCGGTGATACAACTCGATCACCCGATCCGCTTCCTCCGTCACCTGCGTGTACTCCGCTTTTGTTGCCTCATACTGTAATTTGTAATCCCTCGGATCTATCTCAGCCAACACTTCCCCTTTCTTCACGAACTCCCCCACTTCAGCGTTGAAACGTAGAATAGGTCCCGCCACCCGGAAGGCCAACTGTACATCTGAAGCTGCCTTAATCTTCCCGGGATAGGTCGTACTACACTCCCCATCATACTTCTGCACCTCTGCCGTCTTCACCAGTTGCGAGATCTCCAAGCCCGGGGTAGCCCTCCGACAAGACATCACAACAAGTAAAACTCCTGAAACAGAAGCCCACTTCAATACCGAAAACACTGTCTTATTCATATATATAAACTTTTAAATCGAGTATATATACTCAAAAGGCCGTGTTAAAGTTTCTATAAAATCATTTATTCCCCGTATAGACCCACTTAATCGCATCGCCAAGAAGTACCTGATCCTTGTTTCCTTGATCCGTTAGCACGATTTTACATTCTCCGACAGGCAACTGAAAAAGCCCCAAGGAAACCCATCCCACCTGTTCCTTTACATCTGCGGAAACCTCCTGCTTCTCCCCTCCAATATTCACGACGTAATACTGTTTTATCTCTTCCGGCTCCGTTTCTGTCACAGAAGAAACTGAAATAGAAAAGAATCCACTCCCCCTACCACCTCTCTCTTGTTCCTCAATTCGATGCGCAAAAACTTTCGGGGGAATATACGCCAATATTTCGTACTCTCCTTCACGTTCAATCCGGGCCGTCCATTCCATCGTCGCCTTACTTCCCTGTAACATAAAGGCGTGAGTCAACTTATTCAATCCATAAGCCTGGGAATTAATCATATGTTTCGGAACAACTTCAACCCCTTCCCTTATCGTAAGATTTGTTCCCAACTCATATTTCGATTCTTGCAAAGGAGAAATCAGATTTTTCAACCGTTTCCGGGAAGAAGGAGAAATTAATTTAAAATTTTCATCCTCGTTATCCACAACAATTTCCCCGGGAACCGGCATAAAATAAGAACGATCCAAATCTTTTACAAACTCCGTCGTATCCGTAGTTTTTGATCTACCCAGCATACCCGACATAAAGAAATTCGTCGGAAGATTATTCGATATATTTGTATTAAACATGATCGACATACCTTTCATCACCACGGCAATCTGTTTACCGGTTCCCGCTTTAATCAAAAAATTTCGAGTAGACACTTTCTCAACACCACTACCCTGCCTACGCATATTTATTCCCCCTGAAGACATCATTTCCCGAGTCTCGAAAGAAACAACACCATCAATATCACTATCATTAAAAACACTCACCGATACCCGGGAAGGCATATTATCCCAATCATGCATCACGAAATTCCCCGAGGACGTAACAACAGAAAGGCCGTCACCTTCATTCTCTTGAGAGGTAATATTTTCCACCTTAAAATCTCTGACAAAGAAAACAGGTATTTTACGATTCTCATACCATTGAGGCAAAACATCCATCCAGTCAACACCAAATTTCTCGACAAACTCCCGGTTCATCTCGTCAAATTCAACCTGTCGGAAACGATTTTCTCGAATGAATGTCGCCAAAAACTCTGAAATCTGTTCCATAGGGACATCCTTCACACTCAACAAACGCAATAACTCACTCGTCCTCTCGTGTAAAAGAGTCGCCGCCTCGTAAGGGTTATCCAAACGATCACGGAAAAGATCACCCACACTACGTCCGGCAAACCGTTCAACTTGGTCCCTATCAGTATAAGAGACAAAGAACGTGTTCGACTTCTTTAACGCATCGGTCAATATCGTATTAATTGCCGGATATTCCGCAGAATGCAATGCCATAGTCTGTTCATAAAACATGGGGCTAATCGTGTATAAATTACCGACACTAGTACTGGCAACCCCGCTACGCCACAAGAGAGAAGGCGAAACAACCGAATACAACAACAAACTTGCCTGGTTTACATTATAACGATATTCATTCAAAAACATCGAAGACAACGAACTAACCAAATCCGCACTAAGCATATCCTCCGGAGAACTGTAAAAAGACGACATCTCCGGCATCATTCGCTTTCTAAAAGCAGCACTCGCCTTATGATCATTCCACATTCCGATCCCCCGTTCCGGCAGGAACAACATACCGGGCTGGGCCATCTCACTCCCCCCTTTATTGGGACGGGCAAAACCGGAAAAAGAAATGGGTGTTTCCACTAATGTCAGCTGAGAATAAGGATACGTGATCCCCATCCGCTCCTCCACGTTATAACGGGCATCCCGAATGATCGCGGGAATTGAATCCCGAATCTCCTCGAAGCCCTGTAAAAGCTTACCATGCCCCTCAAAAAGATAAAGCTCATACAATGTAGAGTCAACAAAAACATCATATTTTTCAAAATTCCCGATACAAAGCCCCATCCCGGGTAAAGGAATTTCTCCTGTAAAACAGACACCCCCTTCTTTCGCCTCCCGCTTTCCGGGAGCAATAACCGTTCGCCCATCTGTCGATGCCACCCGTAAGGAGTAGGAAGTAAAATCGGGCAAAGCATCATACGGGGATGCAGGATTCACCGACGGCTGGGCTACCGGATACCAAAGACATTCCGGGGTAAGCACAGTGAAATCATCCCCGACAAAAGCAAACCGCTTTCCTGTGGTAGAACTATGTCCGGGAATAGGCTGCAATTGAAATAATTTATCAAAATCCACGTCCAAATAACACACCCGCTCATCAACCCCGCCACTATACTCCACGGTTAATTCCACATCCTCACCGGGTAGCAATTTCCGGGCAACCCGAATCACTTGATTCTCCCGTTCAAACGCCACGTCAGTCTCACCTTCTTTTATCGCAGACACCACCAAAGCCGGGTTCAGGTAAAGAATAATTTCTGATAATTCTTGATCCCCCTGATTTTTGACAAGAAGAGTACTCTTCCCGGACAGCACATTTCCCTTTTGCTCCACCTCCAAGGTATTCGAAATCACGTTCCCTTTCGGAAATTTTTGATATTTATTATAAGTTTCGGCATAAAGTTCCCGAACACACTCCACGTTCTCCCGTGCCATATAGACAACTCCCCCAAATAGTACCCCCAGCCCCAAACAACCAACCGCCACGATCATCACACGCTTTCGGCTCACCGGACGATTCGGCAAGCGTTGAAACATCAACACGGTCAATCCCGCAAATCCCATTCCCACCAATAACCAACAAACTCGCTGCATGAGATAAAGGGCCATTCCCGGATGTCCCGTCACTTCAGAAAAAGCATTTGGTAAAGACAACCCGAACGGATCAAAAAGCCCTTCCCGCACCTTACCCAACTGAAACAGAAACACCCCAAATACCACCAAAAGAATCAATATACCAAGTCCCCGGTGACGAATCCATGTATGAATGAAGAAAGAGAAACCCAAGGCAAATACCAAAGCCGGAAAAATCATCGTGAGCCAGTAAAAAGGATAGAGCCAGAAATTGAAAGGAGAGTCACTCGCAAAAATATGCAACAACATCCCGATAACGAGAGAAATCCCCGCCATCATCATAAAAGTCTTCGCAAATCCCAGCATCATCCCCACCACGTAGTCCGCATTACTCTCCGGACGATAATAAACCGTGTCCATCGAATCCATCTTCCTCTCCTTTCCAAGAAAGGTCCCCGCTAGAAAAATCAAGGGTACGATTTGCAAAATCGTGAACAGATAAGCATTTTCATGAGGAAAGTAAGACGACAATGTCACCAATCCACTATTTATCCCATAAAAAATATTGGTCTGTGCCAAGACCTGATAAAGTATAATAATCAGAAAAAGCAACAACAAGAACAGCCGGAACATCCAACTTCTCAACAACAATCTCGAATTATAACAAGCAACGGTTTTTAAGTTATGAATGTTCATAACATGAAGTATTAAATTTATAAACAAAGAATCCTCAGAACTGTACAATATTACCCATAATAAAGAATAAATACAAAGGAATCTTCACATTTATTGATAATCATACCACAAATTTCCATTCGAGCTAATAATTTGACCTATCAATACAATCGTGTATTTTCCAACAGACATCCGCAGGAAGAAATCAAAAAACCGGGGAGAAACATTCAAGCGAACATTTCTCCCCAGCTTTTTTCTACTACAATAGAAAAATTCCCAACTTTTTAAGACTTCCTATTTAATTTACAAATCATTAAACAGAAAATGCTCATCTCAAGGATTCAAAATCCCATCCAAATAATTCATTATATTTTCCGATGAAGGACGAGGAGCATTCGTATCAATGATCCGTCCTTCTTTCGTGAAAACCATAAAGCGAGGGATACCGTTTATACCATAAAGTTTTAAAAAGGCACGCTGTTGCTTCTCCGGGATCACAAACTGTTTCCAACCAGGCCGATGACTTTCCAAAAAACTCTGCCAATCTTTGAGATTTTTATCTAAAGAAATACTAATAAACTCTATTTCCGAATTATTCTTATAGTGTTCCACCAATTTCGCCACGTAAGGAATCTCCTTGCAACAAGGGGCACACCAAGTAGACCAAATATCAATGTAAACTATTTTTCCCCAAACCTCCGAAAATTTCAAAGTCTTACCTTCGGGCGTCATCATTTCAAAATCAGGAGCCAAAGAGTTAACTTTCAAAGATTTTGTCACTTTTGTATATAAATCATCTATTTCTTTACGTGATCCTTCTGACAACAAATCTTTAGCAATACAGTAAACGTCTTCAACATGCTCCTTTCGACCGCTCATTAAATATATACGAGCTAACTGGAAAGCCAGTTTATTACTTATTTGTTGATTGTGAACTTCTTTCTGCAGCACTTTCAACATTTCATAATAATCTAATACAGAACTTCCAGTAAGGCAGGATGCTTTCCATTGCAAATAATAAAAAATATTGGAATTTTTCAGATTAGCTTCGTCATTTAAATCCATAGATTGCATGAAAATGTTATAATCAGGATCACTATCAAATTTTTCCCCGCAAGTACTTAAAATATTAAAATAACCCGTTTTCAGAACATCTACAGTTTGTCGTAAATATTTTGTCTCGTAACGATAAAAACATTCATCTCCCAATTTTTGAACAACATCAAGTAGAGAATCCACAACATGATATGCCATTCGTTCATATTCATTAAAACCTCTCACCGGTCGCTTTTTTAAATCAACCAATGCCAGATAACGTTTGTCCAAGTAATCATGTACTGCTTTCAAATCACCCGTGATCCGTACATCTTGAGGACAATCGACATCGATTTCAATATGAGATACCTTCCCATTTTCCATGAAAACAGCTGGATAAGCTCTACACGAAGGCACTAAAACCATAAACATATCAGGCGATTCCAACTCCTTCGCAAAAGCAAATGTACCATCCGAAGCTAAAAAAAGAGTATCCCGCTCTTCTTCGTATCCAATGACAACAAAATCAGCAGAAGCATTTAATATTTTCCCGGTCAGTTTAGCAACTTTCTCTGTTTGCTGCTGAAAAGCAACAAACAGGAAACCACCCAATAAAAATAAAATGAATTTAACCATTACACGTCAATTAAGAAATAAAATAACTCTCTAGTCTCTCTATTTTCTCCATTCCTCGTTCCATATCAACACGGTCTCGGGATAAGCCGTCTTAAGCTGTGTTTCTTCTAGAGTATAAACCTGACTACCTACGGTATGAGTTATAGGCTTCCAATCTTGAAACAAGGGATCATTCCACAACCGACGAACATTATAATAACGATACCCTGTCCCCACAAACTCCCGTGTCTGCTCCTCCACGCAGAAACGAATTAAATCATTCTTTGTTTGCACGCTTTGAGGAATTATTTCAAATCCACTCAATAAACGATAACCGCGGAACTCTTCAAGTATACGACGAGACTCACTTTCCAAACCTGCACGAGCTTCACATTCGGCAAGCATTAAATAAACCTCCGGCAAAGCACATCCCAAATTCATATAAGCCCCCAAAGCTCCACTATATGGATAGGGTAAAGGCTCTCCCATCGCATTTTTAGTACTAATCAAGTTACGACGTAAATCTTCTTCATCAAATAATTGATAGATTTCAGGCTTCAAATAATCAGTAGGAGCCATATTATAATAAGGCAAATAATAATTCCGCATGGTTGGATTGTATTTACAATACAATGTTTCATTATCATTGTACACGAAGGGAATATAGGACATAATATCAAACATTCCCATCTCCTTGTAACCGTATGAAGCTTGCTTTACTTTATGGTCAGTCAGATAAACATTAGGATCTCCTTGTAAGAGTTCGTACGCCGTACGTAAAGGCTCCAGTGCTTTTTCATATTTACCCATTTGAAAATATACTTTCCCTAATAAAGCATACCCCGTTGCCTGATAACAACGCATCCGATGCTCTTCCCGTTTTTTTAATAAAGGACAAGCCTCCTCCATCTCGGAAGTAATCCAAGAATACAGTTCCTTAACAGTAGCCCTATCATATTTTTTTGCCTGCGTATTAGCCTCTTTCACAATCGGGATTGCCCATTCCATTTCGGCAGTAGCTTCATTATAAGGCATCGCGAACCATTGTGCCAGTAAAAAATGCATATAGGCACGAGAAACCCTGGCTTCTGCTAACAAATACCCTTTCTCGATTTCATCTCCTTGAGCCTGCATGATACCATTTATAATTGCATTAAAAATATAGATCTGATTGTAACACTTTTCCCATTCCAAAGAATTTTCATCCTCCCGATAAATATGATACTGATACTCGATGGCAGCCTTTATCGAAGTCGGATAATTCGTCAGCTGAACTACCGTAGAGTAACAATCTTCCGTGAAGATTAGTTCATCATTTTTCCAATATGCATAATAAGAATCGGCAATAGACATATTCATAATCGTAGACGCATTGAACATTTTGTCATAATCCTCCACCGTCTCCGCAATAGCATTCCCGCGAGGTGCTTCATCCAAAAAATGATCACAACCGGAAAATAAGAACATCCCGATTAATATATTCAAGACATAAAACAAATTTCTCATAATTCCTTCCCTTAAAAATTAATATTTAATCCAACGGAATAAGTCGCTCCGAATTTATCCTTACGACTATCTTTATAAGTATCTAATTGATAATATTCCGGATCTATACCTGCATTATTGGCAGCCCAATACCATAAATTGCCAACTTGCAAAACAACCCGAACATTCTCCAGCTGTATCTTCTGACAAATTGAAGCCGGCAATTTATAGCTTAACGACACATCACGTAATTTTATATACGAAGCATCCAATATATTCCGGTCACTTAAATAAAACAAGTCGTAATTCGCATTACTATTTTTTTGAGGAGTCCAAGCCGGGATATCAGTATATTGTTCATCCCCGGCAGTTCTCCAACGTTTATCAAAATCCTTGAGCAAATTAGACTGTGGACGTCCGTAATATAAATCCTCACAATCTCTTCGCATCTTATTTCCCAGATTATACACAAACATTAATGAAAACTCCCAATTTTTATAAACGAATCGATTGGTTAAACCGCCATAAAACTTAGGGACTGTCGTTCCGCTATAGACAACATCTTGGGCATCCAGATTAAAACTTTCTGTTCCAGAGACAATATTTCCCTTTTTATCGTAGGCCTGAGGTTCTCCTTTACTATTCAACCCCGCATAACGATAAGAAAACAAGGAATTCACTGGATAACCTTCTACATTTCTACTGCTGGAATAGGCCAAGGTTTGTGCGGTATATGGTGTCTCTACATCTAATTTCGTGATTTTATTTACATTATGGGACAAGGTTAAAGTCGTGTGCCAATTAAAATCTCCTCTCTCCATATTGAGACTATTTACTGTTATTTCGAATCCTTTATTACTTAATGCTCCTAAATTCCCCGTAGTAGACAACCAGCCACTCGTCGGATTCAACATCATCGTCCCGATAAGATCGGTTGTCTTTTTGTCGTAGTAATCAAAAGATACACTCAATCGACTATTCCATAAATCTGTATCAAATCCGATATTCCAAGTACGTGTTTTTTCCCAAATAATTTTATCATTAGCAGGAGTTGTAATCATAAAACCATTCGTTTCAAAAAAGGAACTACTTGTAGCTAACAAAATATCATAGCTTCCCCCTTGACCCGGTTCGGGAGAATTACCTGCAAAACCGTACGTCACCCGCAAATTGAGCATATTCAACCATCCTATTTCCTTCATAAAAGACTCCTGAGATATTTTCCATGCCCCTCCTATTGCCCAAATCGGTTTATATTGATTATTAGGATCACTACCGAATAAATTAGATTGATCTATACGCAAACTTGCATTCAGAGTATATTTATAGTTAAATGTGTAGGCCGCATTTGCATATAAAGAAAAATATCGTCGCATCACCTCACTCTGCGTGTAATACTTTGTATTAAAATTATTTACAGAATGACCGAATATGGCTCCCGACACCCGGTTCAAATTATAATCATCATAAGGCGTATACTGCATGGTATGCATATCATACCCTCTCAAAAAATTACTATAAACCGTCTTTTTATATTCACGAACCTCTGTTCCCAAAAGTGCTGTCAGTTGGTGCCGTCCTTCTTCGAATTCATCATTATATGACAACTGATTCCGTACAGTCCAATCAGAAGTTAAAGCATTATCCAAAATAAAATTTCCTCCGGTAACAGGCAGAAAACTTTTCAATGTATTGGCAGGAGTGGCACATAGAATTTCTTCCCGCACTTTCCACATGGTACCGGGATAATAATTTTCTGTTTTGGAATGGAAGCGACTATACTGAAGACGTCCCTCATAACGTAACCCCTTGACCACATCGATGGAAAGTCCTGTATTTAAACGCAAATTCATATCGACAGTATTGCTTGATGTACTATTAAATTCATCTACAGGGTAAAAACTCATATCCATACCTGTCAACGCCTCAACCTGCTCCCTTTTTTCTGCAGAAACGGTATACTCTGACCAATCAATTGCCTCTCCTGATGGATTGTAAAATACCGCATACGGGAAATCTGAATAATAAGTAGAACCGGAATACATCTTATCAACCGAAAACTCTTCTTTCCAAGGAGATAAATGGGTTTTCTTATTTCCATATGAGGCATTGACAGTAACATCCCATTTTATCCAAGGTGCAAAAATATACTCCTGCTTGGCATTAACAGAAATACGATCCTGCCAATCCTTTGAAATTCCTTGATCACCAACATATCCCAAAGAAAGGTAAAAATTCTGTCGTTCACTCCCCCCACTGAAAGAAACACTATGACGGGTCATCAGCTTATTACTCATAAAATATTTTTCATACTCTTTACGCCCGTTCGAAGCAATCAATCTAGCAAACGCCTGATCCCGCTCAATTGTAGAAATTTCTTTATTCAGATACTGATACATTAATCGCTCATGAGGGTATATTACAGGATTAAAAGTGGTTAGTCCCACAACGGAGCTTTTTACATCTTCATAAGAATAAACGGACGAATACTGATCAAACATCTCTTGGGCATTTTTCAGAAACATAGCAGTACTCATTTTACGTTGATATCCGTAATCAGGCTTACCCGTATAAGCAAATGAACCATCATAAGAAATCTTCAATCGACTTGCCTTAGTTCCCTTTTTCGTAGTGATAACCATAACTCCATTGGCAGCCTGAGACCCCCAAATAGAAGCCGCCGTTGCATCTTTCAACAAGGTGATACTAGCAACGTCATTACCATTCAATAAAGCTTCAACTTGACTACTCTCCAAAGGAACTCCATCTACCACAAACAAAGGAGATCGACTCGAATTTATGGAAGTAATCCCTCGTATCACATAAGAATCAGCTCCTTCCCCTAAATTGACACTTAAACCGGAAGTCAAACCTTCCATACTTTGCAATATATCACCGGTCAATCCCACCTTACTACTAATTACGTCACCTTTTACCATGTCATATGAACCAGCACTACGCTCCTTTGAAATCGTTTGGTATCCGGTCACCACCACTTCTTCAATCGTCTCCTCATCAGGAACAAGCTTAAAATTAATCACCTCTTGGTTTTCAATTTTCATCTCGATCGATTTATATCCCACGAAAGAAGCCACAACCACGCTATACTTCTCATCAAAGGTAAGCGTGTAATTCCCATTCATATCCGAAGGAGTTCCCGTAGTCGTACCTTTAAGCCAGATATTAGCCCCTGGAATAGGCTCCCCGTTCTCATCAGTAACCTGCCCCTTTATCGTCCTCATCTTTTTCTTTTCCGGCTCCACACTCTTTTGAAATGCAGGTTTCACAACCACAATATCCCCTTGAATCTCAAACGAGAAAGACTGATTTTTAAAGATTCTTTCCAAAGCCGTTTCTAAAGGTAATTTCTCAAATTTAAGCGTTACATTAGAACTTTTCTGAATTTCAATCTCGCTATAAATGAATTTTACTCCGGTCTGTTCCTTGACCTCTTTAAAAACTTCACGCAAAGGCATATCCTTTACATTCAACGTCACGTTCTTCGTTTGGGCAGAAGCGTAGTTCCAAAAACTAAACATCATAAATAGCCCCAACAACCATACATTTTTGTTCATACCACATCGCATAACCACAATTTTCAAAAAATGCAGTTTTTTTAATCGATTTTTTTTCATAAAATTGTAAATTAATTGTTTCCACTAAAAACAATGAAATTAATTACCCGAGCGGGAAATGTTCGCTGCATTTTCCGCTCTTTTTATAATAATCACTCTCTCTGATATTTCAAATTTTATGTTTGTCGTTTCTTCAATATTCTTCAACACATTTTCCAACGACTGATCCCGCTTCACTATACCCGTAAACGGATGATTTCGAAATTCTTCTGCTTCATAAACAAACTCCACATCATACCAACGAGATAATTGCCGGGTAATATCGAATAACGACATCCTCTCATACTCAAATGTACCGGAAACCCAAGAAGTATAAATAGACACGTCAACCTTCTGTTTTTCTAGCTTGTTCGTGGCCCGATCCAACACGGACTGTTCTCCGGGTTTCAACCGAATACTTGACTGATCATTTCGAAACTCGACACTTCCTTCCACCAACGTCGTGACAACCTTCTGTTCATCCGGATAAGCGGTTAGATTAAATCTCGTCCCTAACACACGCACCTCATTTTCTCCGGCATATACCACAAAGGGATGTTCCTCATCACGAGCCACCTCCAAATAAACCTCCCCTTTTACGTAAATCTCCCTTTTTTCCCCGGAAAAACAATTCGGGAAACGCACTTCGGAGGCAGAATTTACCCATACCCGAGTTCCATCCGCTAACGTGAAATGATACTCGCCCCCAACGGGTACTGCAAGCGTATGATATTTCATCGGTCGATTCTCCAATTCACCTTGATCAAACCTTAACCCCTTTAAAGAATCATTCACTAACACCAAACCATCCGATGTCACAATACGATAAGAAGTGGAAGAGGTCAGATCTATCGTTTTCCCATCCTCGTACTGTAAAACTGCCTTCACCCCACCGGGAGTAATACCCATTTGTGACACCAACGTTTCAGGCTGTTCTGCTTGTCGGGTAAACTGGAAAACAAACATCAGCAATAACGCCACAGAAGCAGCAACCACGGAACCAATCGTCCACAACAACCACCGCCCCTTTCGAGGTCGGATAGCCAGAGAATCTTCAAGATGTTTCCATGATACTTGAAGGTCTATTTTCTCATGTGCCTGGACTGATTTCAACATCTTCTCGCCCTCCCGAATTTCTCGGAATAAGCGCATCGCATCCGCATCGCTTTCCAACCTTTCACGAAGTAATTCCGCATCGACAGGAGAAATCGTTCCGGCACTATATTCTGCAATTAATTCAAATATCGACTTATCTTCCATGTGTCATAAATTTTATACATATTCCCAAAACTTCAAAATGGGTGACACAAATTAGGAAGAAAAATTAAAATTTATCTTTCAGAAGAAAAGAACGAAAGGAAAAGAAGACAAAATGTCTTACCATCAAGAGATTTACGCAACGCTTGAAGCGCCCTTGCATAATATGTTTTCACGGTATTCACAGAAATCCCCATCTCCTCGGCAACCACCTTATAAGGTGTATTATTAAAAACAATTGCGGTAAGAACCTTCTTCGGATTAGCGGGTAAATTTTCAATGGCAGCATATAAATACTCCTTCATTTTCTCCAGCTCCACCTCATTATCACGGGACATTTCCTCTAGAAAATCATCAACGTGTAACTCTATATCTACGAAATATGTTTTCCCCCGATCCCTCATAAACTGTAAAGATGCTTTACTCGCCGCCCCAAACAAATAAGCCCTCAAAGACCCCGAAAATTCCTGTCCCCGCTTATTATTCCACAAGGATATAAACACCATTTGAACAATATCCTCTGCATCTTCCACCGAAATCAAATAACGCATGATATATGTACATAATGCTTGATAATAAGTATCAAACATCATCTTCATGCATCTCTCGTCACCTGCTTCTAACAATCGAATTATCGTTGACTCTTTTATATCGGGCACCATTAATATACCTTTACATGACATGGTAAAGTTAAAGTTATTCCCGTTATTTGCAAAAACAAATCCCTCTTTCCGATTTTCAATTTTTACCTTTAACCTTTGATTTATAATTTTTTACCTTCTATGCTCAAAATCAAAAATCAATTCAGCCGTCCCGTCGCCTTCAAGTACCTCGTCTCGCTCAACCGTAATTCCGCTTTCGCATCAATCCAATCACTCCATGCCTTCTGCCACTGGGCTTGAGCCTCCATATAGTTCGTGATCGTCTCCATACCCACCTCATACTGATTCTTGCTTACCCCCAGACTCTCTTCTGCCTGACTCAACGATTTACGGGTCAGTATAACCCTTGTGTGGCAATCCTCGATATTATAGCGGGCCCGTGCAATCTCCAGAAGCATCATTTGAGACATCTCCTCTTTCTTCAATCGGCTCATCTCCTGTTCTGCCTTCATCGCTTTAATCTTTCCCCGGCCTTCACCCCAGTGATAAATAGGAATCTTCACGGAAGCCATCGCCATGAAAGATACCACGTCCTCCGTCTGTCCGTTCAGAGATATTCCCCCGGAAAATCCATAAGAAGCGGAAACTCCCACTTCCGGCAAGAAATCGGAACGAGTCAATGCCACCTGTTTCTCCTTCAATTCCACATCTTTCTCCAACAAATTATATTCAGGACGTTGCTGCAATCCCTCCCCGGCATTCAGCACTCCCGGAGTCACCTCCCCGCACAAAGAATCACTTACCTGTATCGATGAATAAAGGTCTATCCCTATCACCCGGCAAAGATTCATCCCCGCCAATGCCTTCCCGTTTTCCGCCTTTTGCAACATCAACTCGGCTTCGTTCAACTTTACTTGCGCCTTCAACAAGTCATTCCGGGAAGCCATCCCCGTTTCATAAGCATCCGTCAAGTTCCGCACTAACTCATTGACCACGGCCTTGTACTTCTGAGCAGAAGTCACTAATTCCACTAGACGCACGTATTGCCAATAAACCTCGTCCGCCTCGGTAATTACTTCCGCACGGGTATATTGCTTATTCAACTCGGCCATTTCCTTCCCGATCGTGGCCATACGATAAGCTGAACGAATCTTACCTCCCATATAAATCGGTTGCTCCAACATCGCTCCCGCAGAATAAACCCCTCGTAACCCTAACTCCAACTCAATATCCGGCATAAACGCATATGTTTTCGCCAAAGGCAACCCATCCTTTCCCATCACCGGAAGTTTCGTTGCCGGATCAATATATAGATTATAAACCAACTCCCCATTGGCACCCGGTACGAACGTTGGCAAATATCCCCCGTCAATCGTGAACGAACTCTTTTTCTGCATATAAGCATATAACCCGGTAGCCGAAAGCTTCGGCAAAAAATTCGCACGATAAGCCTTTCGCTCAAATTCAGCTTTCTCACCCTGTTTCGTGGCAATCGACATCTTTTTGCTACTTTCCAAAGCCATCTCCCGACACGTCTCCAGATTCAACGAAATCTGTCCCCGAACAGGAGAAATACCCATAACCAGCAATATGATCAACAAATATCTCATAACATTTAATTTTTCCTTTCCTTAAAAAATATCGCGTACAACACGGGAATAAACACCAGCGTGATCACCGTTCCTACCAACAAGCCCCCCATAATCGTAACGGCCATCGAACCGAACATATCATCACCCAATAACGGAATCATCCCCAATATCGTCGTCAATGACGCCATCATCACCGGACGGAAACGAGAAGAAGAAGAGTCCAGCAACGCCTGTGTCTGGCTCTTTCCGGAAGCAATCTGCAACCCGATCTCATCTAGTAGTACCACTCCGTTCTTAATCATCATCCCGACTAATCCCAACGCACCGACAATCGCCACGAAACCAAACTCTTTACCACTGATTAACATTCCCAGCACGATCCCGATAGCAGCCAAAGGTAAACAACAGAAAATAATAATCGGCTTGCGGAAATCCTTAAACAACATAATCAGTATTGCGATCATCAAAATAACAGCTAACGGAATATTTCCAAATAAATATTTCATGGACTCCCCGCTGGCCTTATGCTCTCCCAACCACTGCTTAGCGTAGCCCTCGGGCAAAGTAATCGTATCCACCTTCTCCGCGATCAACGCCCGGGCACTCTCTGCCGTGTACCCCAAAGCATTATTACACTGCGCCCGCATTGCCCGCTGCCCGTTATAACGCCGCACGACAGGATCTTCCCATTTCAAAGAAATACCTTGCGTGGCCTGATTCAATGGAATAGAACCGATACTTTGAGCCAGCAAATCCTCCCCGGACATTGTTCCCATCAACAATCCTTTCAACGACTCCTCGTTCAAAGCCGCCGTTGAAGGCAACACGCTCCACACGGGAATATTATCCAACGCTTCCACCTTCTCCCCCTCACTATTCACGCTCTTCATGTACAAAGGCTTTGCATGAACTCCCTCGTAAAAAGATCCCACCGGCATACCATCCGTCGCCGCTAGCATCGACAAACCGACATCCGAGCGAGAAAGTCCCACGGAACGAGCTATCGGCTGGTAATAATTCACCATCAATGTGGGAGTCATCGGTTCCCAATCATTCGTCACCAAGGTGATAGCCGGCTCGTCACGCATGATCTGTTCCGCTTTCTCCGTCAACTCTCTCAACACGGCCGGGTCCGGTCCCGTGAACATCAACTCGATCGGGTACTTCTTGTACATCAAATTATAACGTTTCATCCGCACGTAAGCATCCGGATAATGAGCCGTCAGGTAATCCTGAATCTCGGTCATCGACGCCTTCAACTCTTCCGGGGTCGTATAATCCACTATCAACTCCCCGTAGCTCATCGTTGGCTCCGCAATAGAACGTACCAGATTATAACGAGCCGGAGTCCCGCCTACACTCGTTGTAACATGAGTAACCTCCGGTCGGCTCAACAAATAATCTTCTATTTTCGCCAAATCCGACTCGACCCGTTCCACCCGGGTACCCTCCGGCATTTTAAATTCAATATACAACTGCGTGTAACTCAAATCCGGGAAGAACCCCTGCGGGATATAACGATACAAGAATGCAGTAATCGCCAATAAAACCACTACCACCCCGATTGCCATGGACTTATGCCACAACATAAAGGAAAGGAATTGCCGGAACAACCGGTATATCTTACTATCGTACAAATTCTCGCTCGCCTTTTTCGGTTTCACTTTCAACGAATGATCTGCGTGAATCGGGATATGCGTCAACGCCAACACCCAACTCAACAACAAGGATACCGCCAACACGATAAACAAATCCCGCACGTACTCTCCCGTCGTGTCCGGGGAAATAAAAATCGGGAAGAAAGCCAATATGGCAATCAACGTGGCCCCCAACAAAGGCATGGCCGTCTTCTTCGCTATATTCGTCAACGCCGCCGGACGCTTCACGCCCCGTTCCAAATCTACCAGTATCCCGTCGACAATCACGATCGCGTTGTCCACCAGCATTCCCATGGCAACAATCAGCGATCCCAGCGAAACCCGCTGCAACGTCCCGTCAAAAAGATAAAGCACCACGAACGACCCCAACACGATAATCACCAATCCCGTACCGATAATCACCCCGCTCCGGAACCCCATGGTAAGCATCAGCACCAGAATCACGATTACCACGGATTCCAATAAGTTAACCATGAAAACATTAATGGCATCCCTCACTCGGTCCGGCTGAAAAAATACTTTCTGAAAATCCACGCCCACTGGAATCCGGGACTCTTTCAGCTGCAGTAACTCCCGATCCACCTTCTCTCCCAAAGTAATGATATTCCCACCTTTTTCCATGGAAATTGCCAACCCGAAAGCCTGCTTGCCATCATACTTCATCCCGTTGCGAGCCGGATCCTCATAACCTTCCGTGATGGACGCAATGTCCCGCAAACGTAACTGATCATCCTCGTGTCCCTGTATAATTAGATTCTTAATAGCCTCTATCGATTTATAGCTATCATTAATAGCCACCCGCAAACGCTGATCACCACTATTAAAATAACCGGGATACACGGTCTTATTCTGGCTATTCAACGTGGACAACACTTCCATCGGATGAACTCCCAAATTCGCCATCTTATCCTGCATCATCTCGATATTGATACACGGGGTTCGGTTCCCATAGATCTCAACACGACGCACACCCTCAATATCCTGCAACTCTCGTTTCACCAACTGGGCATAATCCAACAACTGCTCATCACCCACCCCGTCGGTCGTTATGGCATAAAACATTCCATACACGTCCCCGAAATCATCCATCACCACGGAAGGACGCACTCCATCTGGCATTTGGGCTTGTGCATTCGTTACCTTTCGACGCAGGATATCCCATTTCTGCTCCAACTCGTCCGGACTCACCGTACTCTCCAATTCCACCGTGATCAATGACATATCTGCCATGGATTTAGATTCTATACTACTGATGGCTCCCATCGAACGAATCGACTTCTCCAATACATCCGTCACTTCCAACTCCACCTGATGAGCAGAGGCCCCGGGATACACCGTAACCACCATCGCCTGTTTTACCTTGATTTCCGGATCCTCCAACTTACTCATCGAATTAAAGGCAAAAATACCTCCAATCACTAGCACTGCAATAAAAAACTTTACCAGCGCCCTATTATTTAATGCATAATCCGCTAAATTTATCATTACAACAGTCCCCCTACATTTGTTTTAGAAACCGGTTTTAATAATTCTACCGACATTCCTTCCTTCAAGCTATGCACACCGGCAGACACAACGATCTCCCCGGCTGCCAATCCTTCGGAAACAATCAACTCACCTGTTTTCAACAACTTTTTCAACTGGATAACACGCTTGGTCACAGTTTGAGTTTTCGGGTTATATACCCACACGGCAGATTCTCCGTTTTCTTCGAACATAGCGGACAACGGCACCACCGTCAACGCTTCCTCGTTCGGGTTATACTCGATCGTCACGTTCACACTCATCCCTGCCGCAATATCCACTCCCGGCACAGGTTTCAGACGCAGACGCATCCGGTACAACTGATTCAAGTTCGCCTTCCGGGTAATTCCAATTAGCTCTAACGGGAAAACTTGTCCCGGGAACACGTCAATCGCACAAGAAAACGACTTAAACAAATCTTGTCGTACAAAATCACTGGACGGAATATCAATATCCACGTCAAAATAATTACTATTAATCATAGACACCACGGGATAACCGGCAGCTACCGTCTCGTGAGAATCATAATATTTTTTCTGAATATACCCGTCAAAAGGTGCTGTCAGACGAGTATCAGCCAATGCATTCTTATGGGCATTATACTTTGCCGTAATTTGCTTGATCCCGGCCACGGCCTTATCGTAGTCATTCACCGGAACGCTCCCCCGGTTATATAACTCAATAACCCTTCCGGCTTCCTCCTTCACTTGATTATATTCCGCCTCCGTCGCTGAAAGTTGAATCTCGTAATCTCTCGGATCAATCTCAGCGATCAGCTCTCCCTTCTTCACGAATGCCCCCACTTCCGGCAACACAGCCCGAATAGGTCCGGCTACCCGAAATGACAGCTTTACCTCTGAAGCTGCCTTGATCTTTCCCGGATAAATAATCGACAATTCCCCTTGGTAACTTTTCACCGTATCGGCCTGCACCGTAGCCTTACCGCGTTCCTGCTTTGTTTTAGAACTTCCACAGGCACACATCAATAAAATCAACCCAAGCAAAGAAAATACAACACCTTTCATCATTTCCAATTTTATCACTAAACCATGTTAAATTTTAACTTTTTACACTCTCTTTTATACAACAAACATGCCACAATAAAATAAAACACCATCAATATACACAACCCCAAAAATTCAGGTAACACTTCTGACAACGTGGCACCTGTATTATTTATTTTCACGAAACCATCTATTCCGAACGAGGAAGGGAACAGCTTTCCAAACCATACCCAATATTCCGGGATTGCCGACTTTGGCCAAGAAATACCGGAAATAAACATCAACGGTACAGACGTGAACACGAATATCAAGAAAGGCATTTCCCGTTCCCGACTAAAAAACGACATGGCAATAGCAAAAAAGGTACACGCCAGCAAGAATGGGAACAAAAACAATATCAGTTCCCCCCGTTCCCCCACCTGAGTCATCCCGAACAAACGAGGCACGATGAAAAACACCCAATAACTCATCACGAAATAAATAGGCAAATAAGCAAAAGCTTTCCCTAAAACTACCCGTGCCGGACGACGGAAATGCTTATTCGCAGGTAACAATAAACCTCTCCGACGCCGATCCCGTTCCGTCCCAGTAATCGTCCCCACGCCCAACAATAACGACTGCTGTACCACCAGAATCAACACCGCCGGAATTAAAAAAGAAGTGAAACCTCCCTGCGGATTAAACAACTTCACGTCTTGAATCCGTACGGGAGAAGATGCAATCTGCTCTGTAATCTCCGTGGCATATTCCATCCCTTGCACCTGTATATCTTTCCCCATCGCCAAAGAAACATCTGTCCCTGCCGTTAACAAAGCCTTGTAATTCAACAACGCTCCCATATCGCAAAAAAGAGATACGTGAGCCTGTTCCCCCCGGGCCACGTTCTTACTAAAATCAGAGGGAATCTCAAGAATCCCGTAAATATCTTTCTTATACATCAGTAACTTCGCCGCCTCCATATCCTCACAACGGGCCACCACGTCCACGCTTGCCGTGGCATCCCAATTCCGGATAAACTCCCGGCTCAACGTTGACTTCGAATGATCGACCACCGCCACAGGCACTTCCCTCGCCACCTCATTACTATATATAAACGTGTAGACCACCGGGTACCCCAACATCAAGGCCACGAAAAAAGTCAGCACGGCATGATCCCGAAACACCGCATAAAACTCTCGTTTAAAAACATAATATATATCCGTCCAAAAAACCATATCAATTTTAGATTTAATGATTTTTGATTTTAGATTACTATGGCAAATACTTAAACTCCAACAAATCCAACTTCAACTTCGGCAGGATAAAAATCGGCAAGAACAAATATACAATCAATGCAGCGTAACTCTGCCAAGAAAATATCATCGGAATACCATTTAAAGCCTGATCCACATATATCAAAAAATAGTGACGCATCTGGAACAGATTCGACCCGATCTGAGCCAACTCCGGCATAGAACGCACCGGATACGTAAAACCGCATATTGAAAATGACAACACGCCCCACAAAGCACACGCACTCAATGCGATCCTACTCCGACGAGTTATTCCCGTAACAAACAGGGCAAAACACTGAGAGGCTAGAATCATCAGTACCATAGCCAGAAACATCGGGAAAAATCCACTATTCAACGGGAAATGGGCATACCCGTACAACATGGAAAGAGCAAGCATACCCATAGCCGTGAAAATCAACGCCTGTGGGACAAGTTTCCCCATCAACGCCACGATAATAGAACCATTTCCCGCTTCCAACCACTCTCTTGAAGTCCTCCGCTTAATCTCCTCGCTAATACTGTACACCGTGGTAAACATCACGAACATACACAAAAACGCCGGTAAAAGGAAATTCGCCAAATAAACAGCGTAACTCAACCACGGGTTATTCAACGGGTGCGTATCCAGCACGATCGGCATTAATTTCGCTGCAAGCAACGATCCTCCCTCGCCTTTCGCCAACAATAACGTCTGTTGAACCGCCCCGTTAGCCAAATTTGATTGCATCCGCATATCTTTATATAACAAAGAACCTGCCAAGAAATAAGTATCATTCGTATAAAACGACAACACAGGCTCTTTCCCCGTCGACGCATCCCGCCGAAAGTCTACCGGGATATAAAAGATCCCGTAAACATCTCCTCGCTGCAAAGCCTCTCGGGCCTCGCTGAAATTCGCCGTACGCATCACCACGTCCGTCTGAGCAAACGTGTTCAACGAACGCACCAGAGAACGGGAAGTCGTGGTATTATCCTCATCCACCACAGCCACAGGCAACTTCTTCGGCAACCCGTCTTTCAATAAATCCATGAAAAACAGGAAACAGAACAAAGGTGCAAAAATCATCACGAACCAGTAAATCCGATGTCCAGCCAACATCCGAATCTCCCGTTTCATCAACACCCCCAAAGCCCTTATATTCTCACGCATAAACTAATTTTAAATTTTAGATTCCAACCGCACAAATCAACGCTCCTAATTTCATTTTAAACTCTAAATTCTAAACTTTAAACTTTTAGTTTTTAGTTCTTAGTTCTTAGTTTTTAACTCTTTTCAGCACGCTCATCCCCGGTCTCAACCCCTCCACCTTTTCCGTGGGAACCGCCTTTACCTCGAAAGTCTTCGCATCATATTGCCCCGTTGTCTTCGTGGCCCTCCAAGCGGCATAAGTACCCATATTCTTCATGTGAGTCACTTTCAACTGCACCTCCTTATTGTTCAAAGCGGGAATATACCCCGTGAACACGGCTCCCATCTTCAAGTCGCCCAACAAATCCTCTCGCACGTTAAAAACCACCCACATATCCTCCAAGTCCAGCACGCTCATCACAGGGGAACCCGTCCCCACCAACTCTCCCACCTTCGGGTAACGTTCGGAAATCTCTCCCGAAATCGGTGAAATCAAAAATGTCTCCTTAATATAAGAACTAACTTCTTCCACGGCCCCCCTCGCCCGGTTCACCTGAGCCTCGGCCGCCAATTTATCTTCCTTCTCCGCCCCGTTCTTCGCCATCTCATACTGTGCCTTCGCTGCCTGCTCCGTGGCTAACATCGCCTTATAATTGGCCTCGGCCTCATCATGTTTCTGCGCTGAAACCACATCATTTTCAAACAACTTCTGCACCCGGTCAAAAGACTTCTTCGCCACATCAAGAGCTGCTTGTGCTTTTTTCCACGTTTGGAAGGCCATCGCTTTCTGTTCCTCACGAGCTCCTTTCTGGGCCTTATCACTCATCGCCTGGGCAGCCTCTTCCGCCGCCTGAGCTTGGTTAAACTTTGCCATCACCTCAGGACTATCCAGAATCGCAACCGTATCCCCCTTCTTCACCTGATCCCCTTCGTCCACCCAAAAACGCTCAATCCTCCCCGGAACCTTCCCGGAAATCCGTACTTCCGTGGCCTCCGCCTCACCTTGAATTATCTCCGGCACCGGCTCCCAAAAAATAAACCCGAATATAGCAATCAAAAATACGATGATCACGATCCCTGTAAACATCAATACCTTCCCGCTTACTTTCTTTTCACTCATAACAATTAATTTAAAATTTAGAATGGAATCAAAAAACATTAACCTCGCACGGCTGGAATCTAAAATTCTAGCGTTCCATAAGCTCTCTCCAAATAGACCTTACACAATCGAGCCTCAATCTGAGTATCAATCAGCTCCGAATTCGCCGTCAACCAGGCCGTTTGTGCCTCTAACACATTTAACACGGGAATCGTCCCTTCCTTAAAACCCAAATTTGCAAATTTCAGATTTTCCTCCGCCCGTTCCAGATTCTTACGGGCCATCGCCAACTTCTTCGTCACCTCCTTCATCTTGAATTCCGACTGGTTCACCTGTAACTCGATCTGTTCCTTCGCCTCCTGTAACTTATAATTCATCGCATTTGTCTGTGCTTTCGCACTACGCAAACTCTTACGGGATGCCCCCCAATGAAATATTGGAGCTTTAATCCCGACACCCACACTCCACATTCCATCGAACTTCGTACTCACCCCGTCAAAGAAAGAAGGCGTGCTGCTCAAATAATTCGCCGTTAAAGCAATCGTCGGCAAATATTCGGATAAAGCAATCTTCTCCTTCTTTTTATATATATCCGTGGCCAACTGCAAACTCGCCACCTCCGGACGTCGGCTATACACCTGTTCCAAACTCTCCATCGGCACCTCATCCACATCCGTGTCTGCCACCTCCTCTTTCAACATCACAATCGTGTCTGTCGGTAAACCGCAAATCTGGTTCAACAACATCCGGGACAAACTCAACCCGTTATCCACCTTTGTTTGAACCATCTCCCCCTCGTTCAACTTCACTCGCACCGAAAGCACGTCCGCTTTGGTTGCTACCCCCGTCGTGTGCATCAACTCGACATCATGCACGAATTTCGTCAACGTCTCCACGTATTTATCAGCCAATTTCTTCCGATTCACCAGAGAAATAATCTGCCAGTAAGCCTCGTCCGTTGAAAGTATCACGTTCTGCAACTCCTGCGACCGCTTGCTCTTCGCCAACCGCTCCGACAACCCGGTAATTTGGTTATAAGCCCGGATCTTCCCACCCATATAAATTGGCTGTGTCAACCCGACCTGCACGATTCCCAGATTACGCTCATCCACGGTCATCGCCTCTTTCGGCAATAAGGCGTAATCCTTCGGGACATATTGTCCGTTTACCATTACGGGTTTCCCATCCGCACCAACCATCAACTGATCAGGACGGAACGTAAAATTCCCGTCCGAACTGATCGACCCGACAGGCAAATGAGCATCATCAGCCAACAAGTTAATCTCTTTCTGATTACGCAGATACACGCCCATAGCGTCAATGCTAGGCAAATACTTCGTGAATGCTTCCGCTTTTTGCGCCTCGCTCGCTTTTACCTCCTCATCTGCAATTTTCAGTTTCTTATTATTCTCTATCGCCAATCGCCGACAATCCTCCAAACTTAACACTTCCTGCGCATTCAACTGCGACATAAAACACAGTAATACAATGACTAAACTTAATCCAGATTTACATTCCGTAATCCTCTTCATCACTTTCTCGTTTTTATAATCTAACTTCAAGTCTCTTTAAATTTATACTTTTCGGTATGTACCCCCGTAAAAACTTTACCGAGCTTTTACTAACGAATAAAGTTGTTCATACTGGTAACGCACCGATGATAAAGCATAAGAAATATCTTGATGCATGACAATGTAATTTATCAACCCTATGCTTATATTCAGCAAATTCTTTGCCAAAATAGACGTGTCCACGTCATCTCGTATCTCTTTTGCCCGTTTTGCCCCTAAAATAACGCCTTCCAATTTCGACATCCACGAAATTTTCGTATCGCTCACCATCTGTTTAAACTCCGGGTACAAGGAAATCACCTCAACCATCAGAGAGAGACACAAAATTTCGGGAATATCACTATCCAAACGTTTGGCCCCGTAATGACCGATACTTTCTAAATTATGGATCGTCAAGTCAACAAATTCCCGTAACGAATGCACCCGGCTCATTTCCTCAGCCCGTCGATTATTCAACATGCGGTAATACCTCGTCACCCCTTCTTTCAAAACCTCCTCCTTGTTCAAAAAATGATAATAAAACGTCCCTTTCGTCATCCCCACAGCTTTCTCCAAGTCGGTAAGCGTTACCGCCTTGAATCCCTTTTCCAAAAACAACAAGAAAGCAGTCTCGATAATCGTGTCTCTCGTTCCGCTCATTTCTTTATCAACATATAATATTGTTCAAACTGCATCCGGGTATCTGAAAACATATACTGGAAATTCGCCCGTTCCAACTCGATATTCAACATACTGCTTGACACGGACATTAAGTTACGCGCCAACACCGAGGTATCCAACGTCTCACGGATTTCCCCGCTTTGCTTCGCTCTCAAAATAATATGTTCCCAATTCGCCAACCGCTTCTTGGAAATCGTGTATATCCGCTCTCGAAAATCCGGAAAGATCGGAGCCACTTCCAATACCAACTGGAAAAACAGAACTTCCAGTATAAAACACCCGAAAATCCTTTGGGAAGCATCAGCACTCGCCTCTTTATTCTTAATCACTAGATCAATATACTCTCGCAAAGAGGTTACACGTTCCACATCCTCCTCGCTCTCCTCCTTCATCACGCTGAAATACCGTTCCATTCCTGCCTCTAGAATCTCCTTCTTGTCCTTGAAATAATAATAAAAGGCCCCCTTGGTCAAGCCCGTGGCTTGTTCCAATGCTTTCAGCGAACAGGCCTTATACCCCCTGTTCAAGAATTGCAGAAACGCCTTTTTTACTATTTCCTCCCGAAGTTCTGTCATAGAAACCTTTATTATATCATGCAAAGATAGAGATAAAAACTGAATATCTTAAATTTAACATTTAGATTCACGTTAACACGGGAAATAATCATTTTTTATAACTTGTCATCAGGATATCACCTTCTAATAATAAAATAATAGAGTTACAAATCATAATCACTAGTGGATTACTTCCGTATATAAAATTTTTAATAAGCTTATAAAATCTTATTAAAACGCTATTCTAAATATAGTGTTTTAATAGGGTTTTAATAGCGTTCTAATAGCGTTTTACACGGTAGTGATACGGAAGTAATCATTGTCTTATCCTAAAAAAGTTGACTTGTTCAACAAGTAAACTTATGTCAGTAGCAACAAAATCCAGTGGTTTGTCTCGCCACACGATCGAAGAAAAAATAGAGGCAGTGCGTCAACGAATTTTTCAAGAGAGTAGTTTCCGAGAACTCCAGGAACGTCACGGGATCTGTAGCGCGACGTTAAGCGTTTGGATCAAGAAATATAAAGCTGAAGTTCTTCGTCGTTTCCCGGTAAAAGACTTACCTTTATACGTTCTTAAATACCAGGAAACCATGACCACGGAAGAAGAAAATGAACTCACTCGCCTTCGCCGCGAGAACGAGGACTTGAAATTACTACACGAGGCGAACCTGCTGATGATCGACATGGCCAAGGAGCGTTTCGGCATCGATATAAAAAAAAACTACGAGGAGATGTTATCCGGCGGGTGCTTGAAGGAAGTGCCCGGCGTAAAGGGCAACGACGAGTAGCCTTGTTGTGCGGTCACTTCGGCT
>OGJI01000048.1_pt1 | contig 145629 bp, 139 predicted proteins | sample 1572031 | NCBI WGS metagenome assembly OGJI01 (sample SAMEA2582119, study PRJEB24529) | metagenome | biome: Human gut stool | place: China | collected 2011
AATACGTTATACACTCGTAAATTAAGTTGGCATGTTTTGACCCCAACATCATTTTTACTCAGGAATACTATAAAAATCCGGCATAAATCATATCAGTCCTGATACAAAACAGACTGTACGATTCATGCCGGATTTTATGATCTGTCATATTTATAAGCTTCTGCTGCCACGCAGCTCTCACTATACAGGCAGATGTTTACAGTGCAAACATCTCATCAAGAAGCTTCTTTCCTGCCTCCGACTTAAATAGATTCGCTCTCACATTTCTTATATTCTCCTCAGGAAGTCCATCCTCAAAAGCATTCACAAGAAAATCTGCCTCTATCAGAAGCTGGTAATCCATGCCTGTAACACCTGTATAGGTGTGGTGATGTCCAATCAGATAACACACTCTTCCGACGAACGCTTCATCGGCCTCCGAGCCCATTATGTTCTCAAGTATAGCCTTGGCAACCGCCGGTCCCTCAAGCTCCTGATTGCGCCCATCACAATTGCCATACTTCTGCTCACAGATGTGTATTCCTATATCGTGGAGCACAGCCGCAATCTCAAGCACCTGCTGTTCCTTTTCGGATATTCCTTCCATACGTCCCATAAGAGCCGCAAATTCATATACCTTCATGGCATGCTGTATACGCCTTGCATCGCCACGATTGTATTCTATCATCGAGTTAATTACCTTGTCTGTCAGATTCAAGTCATTCATGTTAATCCCCCTGCATACTGCAGGCACTGCCTGCAGTACTGCCACCGATAAGTGGTTTGAAAGCTTCGCCTTCAAACTTAACCTCATTTCTGAGTACGCACAGCCTCCTGCATAATCTCCCGTAAAAAACATAATAGAAATTACTCTGCAGTATCTGCATCATTCTCCTCAAGCTGCTCCTCTGTAAGTGCAACGAAGCCCTGTCTCTTACGCGCCATCTCATCGCTCTCAAGATACTCATCGTAGGTTGTTATCTTATCAATCATCTTGCCACCGACAAACTCCATAATACGGTTCGCCGTAGTCTGTACGAACTGGTGGTCATGCGAAGCGAAAATCATTGCACCCGGAAACTTGATAAGTCCGTTGTTGAGCGCTGTGATGGACTCCATGTCAAGGTGGTTGGTAGGCTGGTCAAGCAAAAGCACATTAGCGCCCATAATCATCATCTTAGAGAGCATAACTCTTACCTTCTCACCACCGGACAGCACCTTAACCTTCTTGACACCGTCATCACCTGCGAACAACATTCTTCCAAGGAAGCCTCTTACATAGGTCACATCCTTCTCAGGTGAGAACTGCATAAGCCACTCAACGATTGTATCGTCGCAGTCAAAATCCTTCGTGTTATCCTTAGGGAAATAAGCTGTACTTGTGGTTATGCCCCACTTGTAGCTTCCCTCATCCGGCTCAAGCTCGCCTGCAAGAATCTTAAAGAGTGTCGTCTTTGCAAGCTCATCGCTTCCTACAAGTGCTATCTTATCCTCCCTGCCAACGATAAATGATACATTGTCAAGAACCTTTACACCATCAACAGTCTTTGAAAGATTGGTCACTGTGAGAACCTCATTTCCAATCTCTCTTGCCGGACGGAAATCAATGTATGGGTACTTTCTGCTCGATGGTCTGATGTCATCAAGCTCAATCTTCTCAAGAGCTCTCTTACGTGAGGTAGCCTGCTTGGACTTGGAAGCGTTGGCGGAGAATCTCTGGATGAACTCCTGTAACTCCTTAATCTTCTCCTCCTTCTTCTTGTTAGCTTCCTTCATCTGCTTGACCATGAGCTGGCTGGACTCATACCAGAAGTCATAGTTACCTGCATAGAGCTGAATCTTCGAGTAATCTATATCTGCAATCTGTGTACATACCTTATTGAGGAAATAACGGTCATGGGATACCACTATAACCGTATTCTCAAAATTGATTAAGAACTCCTCAAGCCATGCTATAGCGTCAAGGTCAAGATGGTTGGTAGGCTCGTCGAGAAGCAGGATGTCCGGATTACCGAACAGCGCCTTTGCAAGGAGAACCTTCACCTTCTCACTGCCGTTGAGCTCACTCATCTGCTTGTAATGAAGCTCTGTATCAATGCCAAGACCGTTTAAAAGAGTGGCTGCATCGCTCTCAGCCTCCCAGCCGTTCATTGTGGCGAACTCACCTTCAAGCTCACTTGCCTTAATTCCGTCCTCCTCAGTGAAGTCCTCCTTAGCATAGATGGCTTCCTTCTCCTTCATAATCTGGTAAAGGCGCTCATTTCCCATGATAACCGTATCAAGTACATTATATGCATCGTACTTGAAGTGGTCCTGCTCTAAGAAGGATAATCTCTCACCCGGAGAAATCGTCACGTCACCCTTAGAAGGTTCAAGCTGTCCGGACAAAATCTTTAAGAATGTAGATTTTCCTGCACCATTGGCACCAATAAGACCATAGCAGTTTCCCGGTGTAAACTTGATATTTACATCCTCAAAAAGAGCCTTCTTACCGATTCGTAATGTTACATTATTAGCACTAATCATTTTTATAAATCCTTTCCAAGCCGTCTTGCCCGGCTTCACCCAAAATGGCATACTTAGGATATATTATAACGTATAATAAGGATTTTTCAAGAACTATATTTTAAATCCAGCGAAAATGTGGTATTATTTGTACAATAGTTTGTATCATAATTAGATTTTAAGATATCAAAAAGGAGATTTAGTTTTATGGAACTCACAGATTTACATGTACATTCGACCGCTTCGGACGGCACATTCACCCCTTCGGAGCTGGTCGCAGAAGCTAAGAGGATTGGTTTAAAGGCATTCGCCCTCACCGACCATGACACGGTTGCAGGCGTAAAAGAGGCAACCGCCGCCGCGGATGAAGCAGGAATTGAGCTTATTCCCGGAATAGAGATAAGCACGAAATATAACAGCACATATATTAAGGACAAGGAAGTCCACATTGTCGGCTTGTATATTGATTACACCAACGAACATTTTCTGTCTGAGATAGCCGGATACCGCGACAACCGCGATGGCAGAAATGACAAGCTTATTGAGCTGATGAATGAAGCCGGAATGTCTGTCTCTCTTGAGACGATGCGCAATATGTTTGGTGATGACACTGTACTTACAAGAGCACATTTTGCGCGCTACATGGTGAACAAGGGCTATGTATCAAGCACCAATGAGGCGTTCGACAGGTATCTCGGCGAAGGCAAGCCTTTCTATGTATCCAGACAGATGCCGGATCCTGCAAGGGCTGTTGAACTGATACACGAAGCAGGCGGTGTTGCCGTGCTCGCACACCCTATCCTCTACAAGATGTCCGACAGTGAGCTTATGAAGCTCTGCCAGTATCTCAAGCGCCACGGTCTTAACGGCATTGAGGGTATCTACTCAACATACCGAAGCGGTGATGAGACAACCATCAGACGCATTGCCGGTGAGTGCGGACTTCTCATATCCGGCGGAAGCGACTTCCACGGCGCCAACAAGCCCGATATCAGACTCGGCATAGGAAGGGGAAATTTAAAAATTCCTTATGAGCTGGCAGTCAACCTCAGGAAGGCGGTACGCTAACTTGGGACAGGGGTCAGACCCCGTGTCCCAGGTGCTGGGACATGGGGTCTGACCCCTGTCCCAATCATTCCTCGCTCTTCTTATTGCGGTACTCTGCCGGGCTGACCCCGATGTACTTCTTGAATTTCTTGTGGAAATAGTCCACGTTCTTGTAGCCTATACGCTCCGCAATCTCATATACCTTAAGCTTGTTATCCATCAGAAGCTCTATGGCATGGTCAATTCGAACTTTGTCGACATAGGAGTTAAAGCTCTCTCCGACAGTCTTGTTAAATATCTTTCCAAGGTAAGCGCTGTTGTAGCCAAACAGTGAGGCAATGACCTCCAGCTTGATGTTGGTGGCATAATTGTGGTCGATATAGTGCAGGACATCGTCAAGAACACTCTCACGCGATGAGCTTCCCATGCTGCCCATAAGCATGTCAAGCTGCTTTGAGATGTACTCTATTATATCATACATGTACAGCCGCGATGATATGTACTCTATAATCTCCGAGTTCTGTGGGAATGTGAAATTGTTGTTGCTATATATTCTGTTTATATTTTCCTTGACCTGCAAAAACAAATCAGTCAGGAACAACTTGACCTGACCAATCGGTGCATCAACATTATATAAGTATTCCTCAATGCTGAACAGAACCTCAGCGACCTTGCGCCTTGAGAATGCCTGTATGTAATCCGTTATCCTGGTACAATAATCTGTTATCCTCGTCTTATCAAGTGTCTCTAATGCCTCCCGGACATGTGGAAGCTCCTCAAAGCCAAGCGTATGCTGTCCCTCCGTGCAGAAGAAACGCCTCTTTATAAGCGCATACGCATCCGAATACGATATATGTACATCAAAAAGCTCATTGACAGGACGTCCGTATGCTATAAAAAGGGTATCCATGGGGCTTCCCTTCTGTGGCGGCGTGCTCTCATAGTGTTCGATGAACCGTTCAAACTTCTCTATTGCAAAGCTTCCCTTCAGTATTATGACATTATATTCATCATCCATGAAATGTTCAAATGACTGTCCGCCATTGTTAGTTACCTTCAAAAGTTCAGAGAACTGATAAGGCATATTAACACCTTTTTCAATATCAAAGTTCTCATATAGCACAACCTGATATACCGGAGCTTCAAGTCCAAGCTCCTTTGCCGAGAACATATCCTTGTCGACCTGATTTCTCACAAGATCATGCAGGAGTTCCTTTTTAGCCTTATTTCTATAATGCTCGTTATGCGATACATTCTCTTTTTCGGACTTTATCTGTTCCCCGATACGTACTACCGCCTCCGAAAGCTCGTCCTCATCAATAGGCTTGGTAATGTAATTCTCCACCCCAAGTCTTATCGCTGTCTGGGCAAATTTAAAATCAGAAAAACCGCTTAGAATTATAAATTTTCCGTTATACCCATGCTCTCTGGCATTCTCAACTACCTCAAGTCCTGTGAGCTTAGGCATCTTGATATCTAAAAGAACAAGACTGGGACGAAGCTCATATATCTGCTTTAAAGCCTCCTCACCATTGGCTGCCTCTCCACAGACCTTGAAACCTAACTCTTCCCAGTCTATTATGCATTTAATACCTTCCCTAATATTCTTTTCATCATCTGCAATAAGAACTGTTTCCATGTCTTCCCCCAGTAAAATTTTGTAAAAATATTATAAAATATACCGATGATAATGTCAAGGAAACGGCACTTATCACAATGTCAGTAAGCAGCACATATCAAAATATCCGGCACTGTCTGCCATAAATACCTGTCTGTATTCATCGCAAAAAAATGCCGGATATACTCATTTCACAACAGCCTCTTTTCGCTGTTTTATTTTACTATGTTTTATTTTACTATGTTTTATTTCACTATGTTTTATTTCACTGTTATGTTACTGTCATTCTAAATTTATGATATTTTATTTTTCTGTCGTTTTATCTTTCTTAGGCTTAAGTAATATAACCACCACAATGCCCGCCACAAGCACAACTCCGACAATTATTGCCACCGCTGCCCCTGTGCTCAAGGTTGCCCCCGAGGAAGCTGCAGACGTCTGCTGTCCCGGCTCAGATGTATTATCCGCCTCTGAACTTGTCTGTGTCTCCTCAGGTGTTGTGCTCTCAGTCTCACTTTGCGGCTCTGTCGGCTGTTCATCGGTCTCATGGCTTATATCCACCTCAGGAGCAGGAATAATATCGCCGACCGAAGCAGCCTCCGACTCAGCCGGTGTAATACCTGACACGCCAAGAAGAATCTCCGCTGTCGCCATGCCTTCAGCATACGCTGTAATCCTGGTACCGCCTATTTTAAATGCATTCGCAAGCACCTGTGCCTTTCCGTTCTCAACTGCTGCAAGCGGCTGTGATATTGCGGCAACAGACTCATCCCCGGACGCAAAATATATCTTTTCTGTCGCGTTCTCAGGAGTGACCTTGGCAATTACAGAGTATGTGCCATCCGCATTGTCGACCACCTCAAGCTCCATGCTCTCGATTGCGACATCCTCTGCAGCATTCTCTTCACCTGCACCCTCGAATTCCATTCCGGATAAAGTGAAGGTTATCTCAATGGTCTTAGGATTCTCAATATCCTTGAAATCAGCTACATGCTTCTTTACGACAACCTCTTCAACCATGGAACCATCCCATGAGTTGATCGGGTCATTGGTATCGAATATTCCCGAGGACTTGAGTGCACTCTTAGGCTCCGTCTGTGTGATGGTAAGCTCTGTTCCGTCCACAACAATCTTATCATACATTATATTACATGCCGAAAGCTTGGACTTCTTAGCCTCTCCAAGTGTAACATCATGGTCTTTGATATAGATTGCCGTCATATGGCTTAAGCTGTCAATGCCGGCCTTTGCCGCATCATCGGATAAATCCTCGTCACAGTTGAAGGTAAGCGTGTATGTTCCGTCACCATTTACTGTTATCGGCCTGCCGTATTCATTGGAAAAATATGAGTTGTCATTATCGTTATAATATACATTTACTGCAAGCGATATCTCATTGGCACCCGCCTTGTGTCCGACAACCACACGCGTAACAGCACTCTTTCCTGTGGAAGCTGTTGTTGTCACATAGGCAGCTCCGTCCGTCTTTGCAAGCACCTTGCCTGTCCGCGATACGGTTACTACGTCCTCATTTGAGGAACGGTAGGTAAAATACTCTTTTGCGTCATTTGTCTGTGCACCGATATATGTATACGAATCGGCATTGAGCTCAAGCTGCTCAGGAACGGAGAGCTCAATATCCTCCGCGCCCTTTCCGGCAATGACAGTTACGGTCATACTCTTGCTTACGCCATCCTTCTGACTGTACGCGGTGATTGTTGTCGTTCCTATTCCGCGCGCGCGGATACGTCCATCATATACCGTGGCAACAGAAGGATCATCTGTTTTCCAGAGTACAATATCGTTCGTATCCTCAGGTAAAACATCCTTTACTGAGGTCTCGTAAAGTGCCCCGACCTCGATGCACAGCTCATCCTTCTCCATCTGGAAATCAGTGATAGGGACTATCTGTGTTCCCTTCGATAAGTCTGAGCAGTCGGAAGGTCCGTCAAGATATTTTCCTCTGAGTATGGCAGCAATCAGATCCGGATATACAGGATCACATTTTTCCCTGTCAATAAGTGTGAAATTATAGTCCGTAGGCTCCTTTGCAAGATCATATTCTCCGTTATCCCAATAGCATGCCACAATCATGCCTGTGCTGCATATTCTGTTGACAACCTCATAATGGTATGCCCTGTCCGCCTCATTTCTCTTATCAACCGCACCATACTCACCCACTATTACAGGAACTCCCTGTGATGTGAACTTCTCAAGCTGTGCAAATTCTGCAACAAGCTCATCGGTCATATCCTTCGTCCACTCTGTGTAGGTTGTGTTCTCAGCAAGTCCGAACAGCCAGTTATAATAGTGAACAGACAGGAACAGCCTGTTCTCAACAGTATCCTCAGGAAGTCTGAAATCATACTGCGTTGTATTGGTTATGTTCGTGTATCTTCCCGGAACAGACAGCCACCTGTATGCATTGTTTGAGCCTGTTCCTCTTACAGTGTCAACGAACACCTGATTAAGCTCCATTACCCTGTCCATATCGAACTGAATGTTGTTTCCCGGACCTGTCACTTCATTCATCGACTCGAATATAAGGTGTTCATCATAGTCCTTGAACCTCTTTGCAATCTGCTTCCAGACCGCCTTGTATTTTTCCTTGACGGAATTGAAGTCATCCGAAGCAATCCGAAGCCAGCCTGTCTGCTCTGCTCCATCATGGTGGATGTTGACAATCACATACATATCCTGCTCAATGCAGTAATCTACGATGTCCTGAACACGGCTTATCCATTTGTCATTGATTGCATAGCCGTTATCATCATCTATCATTGTTCCCCATGTAACAGGAATCCTCACAGTATTGAAGCCGTTATCATGTACGGTCTTTATGACCTGCTTTGTTGTCTCAACATGCTGCCAGAGCGTCTCATTAGGAGTAAACCCGGTATGTCCGTCCATGGTATTTCCAAGATTCCATCCGGCTCCCATCTCCTCAACCATCTCCTGTGCCGTAAGCACACGGAAAGGCTGCTGTGTAGCTGCCGCGACAAGCCCTTTATCATCCGAAGCATATATACTCACCGGAAGCTGTGCCATAACCGTTCCTGCCATCATTACCGCTGCCGTGGCAATCGCACACACACGTCCAAATAATTTTCTCATTATCCTTCCTTCTCCTTTCGTTCAATATCCTTAAAGATATATAACGCACCTGCACTTATTGTATATATAATACATGCCGGTCCTATAAGTATCATAAAATACATTGTCGTTGTATTCCAGAACATGACCACAACCTCAAGAACAACGATAGCCGTCATCACAATTGAGCGCCCAAAGTACCTTGTATAAATCTCAAAGGAATTTTTCATGGTATTTATAAAAGAATTTTCATATCTCGCAAGCAGCGCATAGGAATACATAAAACCGCTTATTCCAATGGCTATCGCCAATATTCCCATCACAAGGCAGATGAATGGATTGCCTTCAAGCTTTTCAAAAAGCTCAAAATCAAGATATGCCGCATAAGCTATCAGCAGATTTAATAGTCCGAGCGGGATACCCTTCTTCCAGTTTTCCTTAAACGCAGCCCAGAAAGCTTTGAATATATACCCTTCACTTCCATCAGCCATCTTAAGCCCCACAGCGAATGCTGCCGTGGTCGAAGCCCCGATTGTTACAATGGGCAATGAAAATAATAACCAGAAAAAATTCAGCTTCACAACTACCCAGAATGTTGATATGAACTTATAGAGCGGGCTGTCAACGCTGAAAAACTTCATGTAAAGCCTCCTTTCCAAGTAACCAATGTCACTGTTTCATGTTTCATAATTGAAAAAGCTGCCGCACCTAAGTGCTACCTTAGTGCAACAGCCTTTTCATTTTAGATATGCATTACTATCAAGTTCAAATTCAGGAAACCTTACTTGGCATCCTTAGCACGAACCTCTTCCTCAAGCTGATGACGGATTGCTGCTTCATTCTCATTCCAGGTAATGCACTCCTCATATCCATACTCATAAGCATCGGAAATCATTTTAGATACGATTGACTCGTACTCTGCATCCGTGGAGGCATATATAGCATTCCAGCTTCCCTTTACGATACAGTCAGTAACCTGATTCCATGTAACCTCAAGCTCATCTGTTCTTACACCATCTGTGTAGGTTGTTGCCGGAGCTACCTTGTATGCGTGGTGGTTAAGGTAATCCTGAACCGAGACAGCACTTGTCTTGTCTCTCCAATCCTGCTCAACGCTGCATGAAGCCTCAGCAAGATTGCTCTTCCAGTTCTGCCAGTTGTAGGTCTCACCGTTAGAATCAGGGTTCTTTGCATCAAGAGACCATGTGATATTGTTAATCTGCTGGCGTCCATCACCGAATGTACCTAAATCATCAGGCATTACGGTATTTACATCTCTGATTGCACTTGCGCCAAGTGTTGTGAAATTAGTATTCTTCTCATCATCGTAGTACCATGTAACTCCCTCAGGACCATACTCCGATACCATTCTGCCCTCAGGTGTACACAGCCAGTTGATAATCTCAAGGCAAAGCTCAGGATACTCTGTCTTAGAACCAATCGACCATATTCTGTTGCCGCCGGCTGTATCCATTCCATATACAATAGGAGTTGCATCCTCAGGCTTCATTGTGAGCATCATCTTGTCATCCTTAATGTGCTCCTCTGTGTTGTATGCAAGTGAACCTGCATAGTTGAAGATTGAGAAGAATACACCACCGTTTAATACCTTATCAATCATCTCATTGTATGTCTGAGTCATTGAATCCGGGTCGAGAAGTCCTCTCTGATAAAGTGTGTTAAAGAACTTCAACATCTCAAGATATGGACCATTCTCCTCAAGTGCACCATGGAACTCACCTGTATCACTGTCGTACAAGCCAAGATGAAGCTCATCATAGCCATACCATGCTGTTGCCATAGACTTAACATACATTACCATGTTGCCATCCCAGTCCGGCCAGAGTGAAACACCATAGGTCTTGTTACCCTTGTCATCTGTAGGACAGAGAGCCTGCATTGACGTAAGTAAATCCGCAAGGTCATCAAGCGACTTAACCTCAGGGTAATCAAGCGCCTTGTAAAGATCCCATCTTAAATCCCATGTATAGAAGAAATCCTGATGATCCTCACTGCTTGTAGCTATTCCATGACCTATACCATGTACAAGTCCATCAGAGTTAATCTGCTTGTTCTTCTCAAGTGCAGCCTGCATATTCTCTGCTATGTATGGTGCACAATCGTTTAACATATTGTCCTCATTCCAGTCAAGAAGTGCACCCGCCTCAACAGCAGCCTTATACTGCTTGCCTGCACTTCCGAATACAACAATGTCACCTAAGTTTCCGGACTCCATTCTTGTATCGAAGGTTCCGTCCGAATCAGGGATGATGTTAAGCTTGACATTGAAACGGTCTAACATCTCCTTGGCAAACCACCCTACCTGTTCACCATTGTAGTTAGCTAACTGGCTGAATACAGTAAGTGTTATAGGGTTCCCTTTCTTATCGGTACCGGCTCCGTTGCTCTTTGAGCACGCGCTCATCGACAGCACCATTGCAGCCGATAATGTTACGGCTGTAAGCTTTTTTAATAATTTGGATTTTCTCACGTATTTGTCCTCCTTTTTTTATTGACCTGCTTTTGTATTTTATCTATTTTCATACACTAAAGCAATCCTTTGTTAATAATTAACGCCTTAACCCTTAACCGCACCTAACATAATACCTTTTTCAAAGTATCTCTGAAGGAACGGATATACCAGAAGAATAGGTATGATTGTTACCATTGATACCGTATACTTGATTACCTTCATGTTCATCTGCTGCTGCATTGCCGCTGTTGCCGCTGTTGTGTTATTCATAATACTGTCAAGGTTACTTGAGGAGTTGAGGTATACATACAATCTGTGCTGCAGCGTATAGAGCTTAGGACTGTTCTGCATGTAGATAAGTGAATCGGTAAACGAATTCCAGTGACCTACAGCACCGAATATTGTGATTGTGGCAAGTATCGGCTTACACAGCGGAAATACAATCTTTCTGAATACGGTCATAAATCCCGCACCATCAATATATGCACTCTCCTCAAGCTCCGCCGGAATTGATTCAATGTATGTCTTGACAAGAATTATGTTGTACGGTGCCACAATTCCCGGAAGAATATATACAAGGTAGTTATCCGTAAGTCCCAGCATGAGGAAGTTCAGATATACAGGAATGATACCTGCATTAAAGTACATTGTAATAACGAGGAATCTGTACCATAGCTTTCTGTGCCACATCTCCTGCTTAGTAACAAGGTATCCTGCAAGAGCTGAGGCAAGCACCATGAGGAATGTTCCTATAAGTGTTCTTGAAACCGATACAAGAAATGCATTTCCAAGGTCATTAACCTGAAGCATCGCAGCATAGTTGTGGAAATTGATTCCTACCGGATAAAAGTTAATTTTTCCCGCACGTACCAGATCATTTGATGAAATCGTATTGATGAACAGGTAGTAGAATGGGAAAAAGCATGACAATGTAAACAATCCGAAAAACAGGTAGTTTAATATATTGAATACAATGTCTGATGGTTTTAATTTGTACTGCTTTTTATGTTTTTTGTAATAAGCCTTCTCGGCTCTCTCATCAAGCCTTTCCTGCTTTGTCTTAGCCATGTTCCCACCTCCTATACAATACTCTCGCCACGGATAGCTTTTGAAATTCCGTTAGCTACAAAGAGCAAGATTACACTGACAATAGTCTTAACCATACCTACAACAGTTGAGAGAGGTATGAGTCCTCCGCTGATACCCAGCTTATATACATAGAGATCAAGTACTTCTATAGTTCCTGAGTTGTTAGCTGTCTCGAATACAAGGTACTGATCCATACCATTGCTGAGGATTCCGGCAACAGCCATAAGAAGGAGTACACAGTATGTAGGAAGAAGTCCCGGAAGTGTTATGTACCACATCTTCTGGAATCGTCCGGCTCCATCGACCGTAGCTGCCTCATAGAGCTGTACATCTATACCGGAGATAGCTGCTATGTAAATGATTGCGCTCCAGCCTGTTCCCTTCCACATGCCCCACGCAAGCATCTTGAACCATGTTCCGTTATCACCCATCAGATAGTTGGTTGCGTGATTAGAACCTGTAATCATCGTGAGGAATCCGTTTAAGAAACCATCTGTTGAGAAGATTGCATAAGCTATAGCGTATACTAAAACCCAGCTTATGAAGTTAGGAATGGTTGTAAATGTCTGTACAAACTTTCTGAACCATGTACACTTAATCTCCGAAATAAATATCGCGAATACCATCGGAACCCAGCTTGTTGCAATTCCAAGTCCACTCATTACCAGAGTGTTACGAAGAACTCTCACGATATCTCTTCTCGTTGCGGCATTGTTAAAAAGATACTTAAACCATTTAAAACCTACAAAATTATCTGCTGAAAGAGTTCCACCTGCAGAATAATCGAAGAATGCGTATCTCCATCCAAACAGTGGCAGATAACAGAATATGAATGCCAGCATTGCGAATGGAAGAAACATGAGAAACAATCTGTACTTCGTCTGCATCTCCATCTTATCTGTTCTGGCTGCTCTTGGCAGTACAATAAGATTTAAAACTGCCATTGCGAGCTGTATCACTACAATACCCAGAAATAAAAACCATCCTGCTGCGAATGCAGGGACAACCTTCTCTGGTCTGCTGCATACAGCCATCTCATTATAACCTAATAAAAGAAATATAAGTCCTGCGCCTTCAAAGGCTGAGCCAGCCAGTGAAATGATATTGCTCAGGTTCTTCATCTTAAGATTTCCAAGTGATACACAGGAGCCTGCGGCACATACTACAATTCCTATGCATATAAGCATGCTTCCCACAAAAATAAATGTGTAAGCGCTCTGTGATACCCAGCCCTGACGAATAGCTCGTCCGGCTCCGCTAATAAGACTGTCGTATGACACGCCTGCCGTAAATACCGAAAGATTCTTACTTATCAGTGCTGAAAAACGTCCCGGATTGACTGCCGGAAGAAACATCATAAACACGGACAGAAGTGACACTAAGCGTGACACGTAATAGAACTTATTAGCTGTTTTCTCTCTTTTGCTAATTTTTTCGTTCATCTTGATACCTCCTTGCTTTATGATTACATTATATATTTTTAATCATTTTTTTAATACAGTCATTATAAGTTCAAAATTACATTCATTTTTTGCAGTGTAATTTTAAGCTCATAAATCATCTGATTCCACAGCAAAAAGCCAGTAATATTCTCAATGTTTCCCGCTTGCAGCACATATGCTTCCAGCATATATGCTGGAAGCATATATAAAATTGATTCAGTGCTTCCTGAGCCAAAAAAACTGCCGCCCGGAAATTACTTGCCGGACGGCAGTTAAATGTGTCTGGTATTATCAGGAAAAATCCGTAAAATTATCCTTACTTTTTCTTCTTAACTGCTACAACAACGATTGCTGCAACAACAACTACTGCTGCAACGATAGCAATAATAACGCCTACTGATACACCGCCATTGGATGCCTCAGCATTTGCATTAGCTGCTGTAGTTTCAGGAGCCTCACTCTTAGTCTCTGTGGACTGTGAAGTTGCTTCTGTTGCTGCTGTGTCACCACTTGCTGCCGCATCAGGGTTATCGTAAGCTAAACCTGATACTGTGAATGTAACCTCAATGTCCATACCTGCTGATAATGTGTATGCGAACTCATTATCTGCCTTAAAGCCGTCATTGTATGTATTGATAAGAAGAGCCTTGATGTAATCCTTGGTATCAGGATCCTGGAAGGCGGTATCGAAATCATATACACTCTTGCCACCCATCTTAACCTTGATATCTGTAAGCTCTACTCCCTTATCAAGAGGAATATCTGTTGAAAGGAATAAGAGGTTAAGTGTCTCTGCATCATCTGCAAAATCAACACCCGTGAGAGATACCGTGTATGTACCGTTTCCCTTGATAACGGCATCACTGATTGTACCTGTTCTTACAACTTCATCATTGCCGTTCCAGCCTGTAATCTGGTCAAACTCAGGAGTTCCAAGACCATAGCTGTCATTCCATGCGTTACGGAATGAGTAAGCTGCTGTCTGGACACCGATGTATACGTTGAACTCGCCGTTAGCGTCGAATTCACCATTGCCCGCTGCTGCCTCGCCTGCCTCAGCATTCTCGCCAAAATCAGAAACTGTAAATGTAACCTCTACAGACTGAACACCTGCAAGGTCATCCGTTGACAAAAGTCGTGCTGTCGCATCTGCAAGATTGCCGTCTGCGATACGCTGGTCAAGGTGATTGTCATCACCTGCTGTTGCTGTCGCATCAGGGTCATTGTATTCATTGTAGATGTTAACTCTCGTATCTACACCGGCACCATCTGCAGAGCATGTGTAGCTTGGTCCCTGAAGTGCAATCTCCTCACCGTTAATCTTGATGCTATCGATTGTGAGCACACATGCCGTACCCATAACTGCCTCACCGTTTGGAACCTGAAGTGCATTATAAGATCCGAGATCCTGTGCCTCTGCGGCTGTCATGGATACTGTGTAGGTTCCGTCACCTGTGATTGTGGCATCCACATACTCTGCCTCATATTCGCCCCAGCTCTCGTTGTTGATGGTAAGATGTGCCACCGCCTCTGTAGCTCCATCCGTTTTTTCTGCCTGCTTGGCAGCACCGCCTGCTGTACCGAAGCCTGATACCGTGAAATTAACTACCATAGATGTAACACCTGCAATCTGCTCCGATGTGAGGATGCGTGCTGTTGCATCTGCAACATTTCCCTCTGCTACACGGCAGTCAGCGTGCTTGTCATCACCTGCTGTTGCTGTCGCATCAGGGTCATTGTATTCATTGTAGATGTTAACTCTCGTATTGACACCTTCGCCGTCTGCCGAACATGTGTAGCTTGAACCCTGAAGTTCTGCAGCCTCACCGTTGATTTCGATTGAATCAACCGTAAGAACAGCACCTGTTCCGAGAACGCTCTCACCATTTACAACCTCAAGTGCGTTAAAAGCTCCAAGGTCAACAGCTTCTGCGGCTGTCATGGACACTGTGTAGGAGCCGTCTCCCGTAATCTCCGCATTGCCCCACTCCGCATCAAAGTCAGCCCAGTCCGCTGTGTTAAGGTTCAGATATGCTGTACCGTCAGGAAGTGACGATGTGTCCTGACCTGCAAGTACCGGAACCGCATTGGAAAGGACAAGTGTTCCGGCAAGAATGCTTGCCAATACTTTTTTGAACTTTCTCATAGATAAAACCTCCTTAAAATATTTGCTAAAGGGTATGCGTAACCCACCCTCAGCGTTTAACCTTATTCTATTCCAAGGATAAAAATAAAAAAACATTGTATTTTTTACATTTTTTACACTCTAATTTTTACTTTTATTAGGCAAAATGACAGTAACCATCGTTCCCTCTCCCTCCACGCTGTCAATATTCACTCCATACCCATTGCCATAGCACAGCTTGATTCTCTGGTCAATATTTGACATGCCTATACTTGAATGTTTGGATATGCTGTCCTCCTTAAGACTGTTTCTGACTTCTTCAAGCTGTTTTTTTGTCATTCCGTTGCCGTTGTCCGACACTTCTATAATAAGACAGCCGTCGCCTGAATCCGTATTGCCCTGTACTGCCGTCCCTTCCGTTCCGTTTATTTTTTCATATATGTGTATCTTGATATATCCTGTCCCATCTACACCCTCGAGTCCATGAACAACTGCATTCTCAACAATAGGCTGTAAAAGCAGCGGCAGAAGCATATACTCCTGTGTGTCAATCCCATCATCCACAGCGAGAGTATAATTGACCCTGTCATCAAATCTTATCTTCTGGATTTTAATGTATGTATCTATATGTTCAAGCTCATTTGCAAGCGTTGTATATGTGGTTCCTATATTGACAAGCACATACCGTAAAAGCTTTCCAAGAAGCTTTATCCCGGTTGCAACCTCCCTGTCCCCTGCCGTAAACGCCTTCATTCTGAGCGTCTCAAGGGTATTATACAGAAAATGCGGATTTATCTGGCTGGCAAGCATCTTAAATTCCATCTCCTGCTGTTCATTCTGCAGCTGCTTCTCATTTAACATCGCCTCATACATGGCGACCTTCTGCTGCTCTATGGTGTCAACCATCACAAGCAGATCCCCATAGGCCTGCTGTAATTCATAGCTTCCGGAAAAGCTTTTGAGAATATTGTAATCCTCATTGCTCGCCTTGTGCATCTCGTCTCTGAGCGTATTAACCTGGCTTACGAAATTATGCGAGAACTGTATCATGAACACCGCCGGAACCACAAGCGCCACAACAACTATCAGCAAGGATATATACAGGGTCTTCATAATACTCCATATTGCCTTTTTGTCAATTGTTGTCACGTACAGATTCGTGTCCGACACCTTTAAGGACTGTGAACCTATCTCAACAAGACTGTCCACACCTTCAAAATCATCCATAAATTTTTCGGAATAGTATTTTTCCGTCCGATTCACCTCAAAAGGCAGCTTTTTTCCATAGTAGCTTCTCTTGTTACTATAAAATATTTCGCTGTCAGCAAAGGTTATCAGGGTTATATATTCACTGTCTCCAAGCCTGCTTTCAAGATAATTCTCACTCACCTTTATCACCATGATTGCCTCGCAGCTGCTTCCAAGGACTGTTATCTTTCTTACAAGCGAATAGCTGTACTCGACATTCTTATAGCTGTTCGGTTCCACTATAAGCTGATAAAACGGGCTGTACTGTGAAACAGCCTTCTGATACCAGTCCTTAGCCTTTATCTCATCCGTTACTGTCTTAAAATATTTAAAGTCCGACGCATACGGTGTTGTGGTATATATCGTTATGCTGCCTATCTGGCTATAATTCTGCACAAATGAATCTATAAGCGTATATGCCCTCGCGGCATCCCGGAATTCAATCTCACTTCCATATTTGCCGCCAAGCACTTCTACCGTCCTGCTGTCATAGGCAATACTGTCGGATATATTGTATATCTGGTCGCTGACCTCCTTCATTATCTTTTTAGATGAGTTATTGCTGCCATGTAAAAGATCCCTGTGATGATTTAACAGCATATTATATGTATTAAGTATAAGAAAAACACCAAGTGCAAGCACCGGTATCACCACCGCACACACATACACGATATTAAACTGTTTTCCTATCTTCATTTTGTTAAAAGAAATCATGTCAAACCTCGTTCTGTATTTTGATTATTCTAATATATCACATTCCCTCTGCAGTCCACAATATACAAAAAATGATGTAAACAGCTAAAAAAAATATGGTAGTTATTTTTTCATGCCTACTATATAATCATTCTATAGGATTTTTCCTAACAGTTAATTACGCAGCTACATAATTTTAGTTAAGGATCAGGAGGTATAAAATGAAATTCTCTAATGGTTGCTGGCTTGAGAAGGAAGGCTGTTCCTGCTTCTCACCTCAGGAAGTATATTTCACCAGGATTGAAAAGAACAAGGTCACGCTGTGTGCACCTACAATAAGAATAATCACAAGAGGCGATACCCTCGGAAGCATCAACCTTACGGTTGTAATCACCTCACCTGCTAAGGGTGTCATAAGAGTACAGACCTATCATCATGCAGGAATGTCGGCAAAGAGCCCTGCATTTGAGCTGAATACAAGCGAAGACAACATGAGCGTAACCGAGACGGATGAGCTCATCACAATAGCAAGCGGTGATCTGTCCCTTGAGATTACCAAGCTTCCTTGGAGCATGACATATAAGCACAAGGGAAGAGTTCTCTCTAAGAGCGGAAGAAAAGACCTCGCACTTATGAAAACCGACTGGAAGGGTTATGCTTATGACAAGGGTGACTACACAGATACATACATCAGACAGCAGCTTTCAATGGGCGTAGGTGAGCTTTTATACGGCTTTGGCGAGCGCTTCACTCCTTTTGTGAAGAACGGACAGTCAATAGATATATTCAACCAGGACGGCGGTACAAGCACTGAGCAGTCCTACAAAAATATTCCTTTCTATGTATCAAACAAGGGCTATGGTGTGTTCGTAAATCACCCTGAGAAGGTGTCCTTTGAAGTCGGAACCGAAATGGTCACAAAGGCAGAGTTCTCTGTTGAGGGAAGCTATCTCGACTACTTCTTTATCGACGGACCATCCATGAAGGATGTACTTGTAAAGTACACAGACCTCACCGGCAAGCCTTCACTTCCGGCACCTTGGACCTTCGGACTGTGGCTCTCAACATCATTTACAACCAACTACGATGAAAAGACCGTAATGAGCTTCATCGACGGCATGCTTGACCGCGGTATTCCTCTCAGGGTATTCCACTTCGACTGCTTCTGGATGAAGGAATTCCACTGGTCTGATTTTGTATGGGATGAGCGCGTGTTCCCTGACCCTGAGGGCATGTTAAAAAGAATAAAGGCTAAGGGACTCAACATCTGTGTATGGATCAACTCCTATATCGGACAGGAATCCGTGCTCTTTGCTGAAGGTGCTGAGAAGGGCTATTTTGTAAAGAGAACTAACGGCGATGTATGGCAGTGGGATATGTGGCAGCCTGGAATGGCACTTGTCGATTTCACCAATCCAGAGGCGTGCAGGTGGTTCCAGAGTAAGCTCGAAGTGCTTCTCGACATGGGCGTCGACTGCTTCAAGACCGATTTCGGTGAGAGAATCCCTACCGAGGATATCGTATACTTCGACGGCTCAGATCCTAAGAAGATGCATAACTACTATACATACCTCTACAACAAGTGCGTATATGAGCTTCTTGAGAAAAAGCGCGGCAAGGGTGAAGCCGTACTGTTCGCCCGCTCCGCTACAGCAGGCGGTCAGAAGTTCCCTGTTCACTGGGGCGGTGACTGCTGGTCAGACTACGAGTCCATGGAAGAAAGCCTTCGCGGCGGTCTTTCGTTATGTATGTCGGGCTTCGGCTACTGGAGCCACGATATAGGCGGCTTCGAGAGCACCTCAACACCTGACGTATATAAAAGATGGGCGGCCTTCGGTCTGTTAAGCTCCCACTCACGTCTGCACGGAAGCTCCTCCTACCGCGTACCTTGGGCATACGATGAGGGGGCTGTCGATGTAGTCCGCACTTTCACACTTTTGAAGGCTTCCCTTATGCCTTACCTCTACCGCAACGCAATCTATGCTTCACAGACCGGTATTCCTATGATGAGAAGCATGGTGCTTGAATTTACGGACGACCGCAACTGTTCATATCTCGACAAGCAGTATATGATGGGTGACAGTCTCCTCGTTGCACCGGTTTTCAACGACGAGAGCATTGCAGAGTACTACCTGCCTGCCGGCACATGGACTAACTATTTCACCGGAAAGAAATACACCGGCGGCTGCTGGTATTCAGATAAATGCGGCTACCTTGAGATTCCTCTTTTCGTCAAGGAGAACTCTATCGTTGCAGTCAATACTGCCGCTGACCGTCCTGACTATGACTATGCTGACAATGTAACCTTCCGCATATATGAGCCATCGGACTGCACAACAACAGTCTATGACATGAAAGCAAACGCCGACACCACAATAAGTGTCAGAAAGTCCGGCAACGAACTCACAATAACCATCACCGGAACAAAGAAATGCAATGTCGAATTAGTCAACCTGGCAACAGAGACCGACCTCACAGGACTTACCGCTGGAACATATACTGTTACGGTTAAATAATTACAGTTATACAGTTAAATAAATAGATTCATTTTAGCAGGCGATATCTTCCGATATCTGCCCAGCAAATGAAATAATGTGCTCAAGGGCAGAGAAAACATCCGTATATCGTGACGTTCTCTGCCCTTACTTGTTGAAAAAATAGTTTTAGGCAGAGAAAAATAATATTTTTTCTATAAAACAGCCATTTTTCTCAGTCCAAAGTATAAATTATCAGATGTTTGGGCAGACACAATAACCCGGTCAAATAAAAAATTCTGCCCTTGGGGCAGGAATTTCCTGTCAAGGGCAGAAATTACACTCCCGCTATTCATTCAAGCTTTCCAGCATATTTTCTATATACTCCTCCACCTCCTCAAGCGTTGTGGCATTGGATATGCTCTTATAGACATCCCTGTCAAACGCAAGCCCTGCATTTGTCTCAAGAAATACATACCGCTCACCATCCGCAAAGCCGTAGTCTGCCAGCTCCCTCTTGTCTAACTCTGCTCCGTTTTCCATCCACCGAGAGCTCTTATCATCATACTCAATAGGCATGAATATTCCTGTCATACCAGCTTTCAAGTCTGTGATGATATCGCTTCCTGTCACCCTGACGATTGGCGTTATGGCACACGGAAGCAGCACCTAAACCGTCTCAACATGTTTTGACATCCGAACCCTAAGTTATAAAAAATAGGAGAAGATTCTCATAAATCTTCTCCTGTTAGATTCCCACAGCCTATTTTCTGCTCCACACATAGCAGAACGCCTGTGTTCTGGCTGCGAACTTGTATTTCTTTAAAAGCTCCCTGACCTCAGCCTTGGTGTACCATCCCGGCGTAATCTCCTCAAAGGTGGAGGTGCTCTCCTTGAACTCTCCTCTTGCCTTTCCTACTATGCACACATTAGTCTCATTTGAAAAGCCCACCGCACTGTAGCTTGTCCCAATCATATCGTCAACTCTGTAAAGCTCCAGTCCTGTCTCCTCAAGCAGCTCCCTGCATGCGCTCTGCTGCGGCTCCTCACCCGGGTCGATAAGTCCGGCAGGGAAATTATATACCCAGTCACCGACAGCCATGCGGAATTCCTTGTTGAGCACAATCCTCTCGTCAGCCTCATCTGTGGCGATAATAACCACCGCATCAGCCACCTTGCCGTGCAGCTTGTCATAATCAGTTATATCGTCACTACGGCTTATCATCTCATATATCTTCTGCTTGCCGTCAACCGTCTCATATTCCACATCATAGCGTGTTATAAATCTGCCTTCCTCGCGCTTTGTTATACCTTTAAATTCCATTTTTATACCCCTGCATACTGCAAGCATTGCTTGCAGTACTGCCAACAATAAGTAGTTTGAAAGTTTTTCTTTCAAACTTATGCTCTTGTATACTGCAAGGCAGTACTGCCAACAATAAATAGTTTGAAATTTTTATTTTCAAACTTAGCCTCTATTATCATATTTGATTCTGAAATTACAAAAAACAGCTTTGAAGCTAATCAATCGTATAAATTCCAGATTTTCGCAATTATAAAATTATATATTTTGTATCTATAAATTGCATTAGGGTAATTTATAAATTAATCATCACCGTCTGTCTTATATCCTCAACGCTCATTCCAAGACTTATGATATATTCGCCATGTTCGTATGTAAAAGCAGACTTGCTCTCGTCATAGTATGAGAAAGCCTTCTTGTCAAGCTCAAAGCGCACATGCTTTTTCTCACCCGGAGCAAGCTTTACCTTTTCAAAGCCCTTAAGCTCCATAACAGGTCTTTCAACACTTCCCTTCGGAGGTGTGACATAGAGCTGGACAGTCTCCATTCCCGTCATCTTTCCTGTGTTGGCAAGCTCAGCACTTACTACGATTCTGTCATTTTTATCCCACTTGTCCTTGTGGCTGTCATGCACAGCCTTCTCACCCTCCACCTTTACATGCTTAAGTGAGAAATCCGTATACGAAAGACCATGTCCAAAGCAGAAATTCGTGTCAACCTTGTTGCTCACATAGTAACGGTAGCCGACAAAGACGCCATCCTTATACTCAAGCCTGTCCTCCTTGCCAAACTCACCAAGCCTGACAGAATATATGTCCTCAGTGTGCTTAGGGAATGTCTCCGGAAGCTTTCCTGAAGGATTAACCTTGCCCGTAAGCACATCGGCAACCGCCATCGCACCCTCAAGTCCGGAATAATAATACCATACAACCGCCTTCGCTTTTTCAAGCCATGGCATTTCAACAGGTGCACCGCCCATAATGACCACTATCGTATCAGGGTTGGCATCAAGGACAGCCTCTATGAGCTCATCCTGATGATACGGAAGCTTTAGGGTGCTTTTATCACGGCCCTCAATATCATAATCATGGTTAAGCCCGGCAAAGATAATCGTCTGCCTGTTCTCCCCTGCGAGCTTTACAGCTCTTTGTCTATACTCATCTATCCGGGTCATAAGTGTCTCATCCACGCTTTCTTCCTTACGGCTGCCCGCATTTTCAAGAGAAGTCTCCTGCCAGCTCTCATCCTGTGCGTCATCCTTGTCCGGCAGTACATAACCCGGCTCATACACAAAGCGCGTGTCACCACCGCCCGCATTCATAAGCGCTCTCAAAGGTGTGACCTCATAGATAGCCTTAATCTCAGCACTGCCTCCGCCATTAGAATGGATTGCAGTCGCATTACGGCCAATCACTGCGACCTGTGAATCAAGTTTTAACGGAAGAAGCGTCTTATCATTCTTGAGAAGAATAACCGATTCCTCTGCTGTCTTTCGCGCAGCCTTTATATGTTCAAAGCTATGGAAACAGCCCTTCTTCCTCTCCCCTGTGCCCGGAAGCATCTTAAGCCTGTACATAAGCCTTAACAGATTGGCAACCTTCTTATCAATATGCTTTTCCTTTACTTTTCCATCCTCCACAGCTTTCTTTAGCGGATTAGCCATACAGTAATCGTCGAAATTAAAGGTTATAGACATCTCAAGGTCAAGCTCACTCTCCGCGGCCGCCACCGTGTCATGCACACCTCCCCAGTCGCTTATCACGGTTCCGTCATAGCCCCATTCTTTTCTTAAAATATCCCCTAACAGATATCTGCTCTCACAGCAGTGCTGCCCGTTAAGCATATTATAGGCTCCCATTATCGAGTAGGAGTGAGCCCTGTTCACCGCGGCATCAAAACCCGGCAGGTACAATTCATAGAGTGTTCTCTTATCTACAACGGTGTCGACCCACAGTCTGTTCGTCTCCTGCCCGTTTACCGCGAAATGCTTCACGCAGGCAGCTACATCCGCCTTCTGTATTCCCTTTATAAGCGGAACCGTCATCTCCGATACAAGATATGGGTCCTCACTCATATATTCAAAATTACGCCCACATAGCTGTGTCCTCTTGATATTGATACCCGGCGCAAGAATAACATCCTTGCCTCTGCCACGCGCCTCAGCTCCAAGAACCTCACCGCATTCTTTTGCCCTCTTAGGGTTCCAGGTAGCTGCTATTGCACTGTTAGACGGAAGATAGGTCACAGTATCATCACTGTCATATACATTCTTCCAGTCATTATCGACAAATTCCTGACGCACTCCCATCGGACCGTCCGACATGTGAAGCTCCGGTATTCCAAGGCGCGGCACACCCGCCGTCCTGAACAGACCTGCTCCATGTATCATTCCAATCTTCTCATCCAATGTCATCTGATTTACAAGTGACATTATATATTTTTCTCTTTCCTTTACAGTCCTTTTCCTGCTGCCTTCCGCACCCGCTTTTGCCATAAGAATCCTCTTTCCGAACATATTCCGGATATGTTCATGTTATTTTTTCATTATGTCTGTTCAACAGACCTGATACCATCAAAATGCCTTTATACCTGTCAAACCTTAAAATTCCTTAATTCTGTCATTACTGTCATCGGTTGTCTTGTCAATCTTCTTAATCCGGACATAATAGCTCACATTATCGTTGACCACAACCTGGACCCTGTCGCCGACCTTGTGTCCCATGATAGCCTTGCCGATAGGTGATTCAATACTTATATAGTTATGCATGGAATCGCCTCTTATGCTTGTGACCAGCTTGTATGTCTCCGTCTCATCGTCATCCTCAAAATACACATCCACTGTGTTATTCATGCCGACCTCATCATCCTTGGATGTATCATCGACTATCGTGGCATATTTTAACATCTTCTCCAGATAACGGATACGTCCGTCATTTCTGTTTTTCTCCTTCTTAGCGGCATAGTACTCGAAATTCTCGCTTAAATCCCCCTGTGCCCTCGCCTCCTTAACATCATTCAGGATTCTCTTTCTCTCAACAAGACGGCGGTATTCTATCTCCTCCTCAATCTTCTTAACATCGCTCGCCGTTAATCTCTCTCCCATGTTATTTATCCTCTCTTTGCTTAATTAAAACTTCCTTATACCATCTGCCTGAATCGGACAGCTCACTATCTGCAAACCCCGACAGCTTACTACAGCTGCTCGATATAAGAGCTGAAGTCTCCGCCTTATTAGAAAGGTTCCAGATGAAATAGCTTATATTGTAATCATCCATCGCCTCTATCCACTTATTTCCCTCGTCATAATTGTTGCCCCCGTTTCCTGAGGCGTCACATATTCCGAACTCAGATACAATGACCGGAAGTCCACTGTCAATCGCTTTTTTCATCCTGTCTCTTAAATAATCCCTGTGTGTATCTGCATAAAAATGAAGTGCATACATTATATTATCATAGCCTGTTATCGGGTCTGCTGCCGCCTTGTCGACATCCTGTGACCATGTAGGTGTTCCGACTATTATAATGGCATCCGGAGCATTCTCACGTATTACCGGAATTATCTTCTCCGCATAGGATCTGACACTGCCCCAGTCCGGTCCGCTGTTAGGCTCATTGCATATCTCATAAATCACATTGCCATAATCCTTATACTTTTCCGACATCTCAGCAAAAAACTTCTCTGCCTCATCTGCGTATGTCCAAGGGTCATGGTCATTTAACACATGCCAGTCTATAATCACGTACATACCAAGCTTCGTTGCGGCCTGAACTCCCGTGTCTATAAGCTTCTTAAGCTTATCCTTGTCAGCATCACCGCCCTCGCAGTAACCGCCCTCCGCTGTGTACATGGCAAGCCTCACAGCATTAACTCCCCAGCTCTCAAGCTCCGCAAAGGTATCCTCATTCACATACTGTGGAAACCATCCTATGCCATGTGTGCTCACACCCTGAAGCTGAAATACCGCACCATGTTCGTCTGTCAGTGTCGTTGCGTTGACGCTCAGCTTACCATGCTGTGAATATGGTGTGCTGCCGGTTCCCGGTGTGCTGTCAGAACCTGAACTCTGCTGTTCCTGCTCACTCTGCATTGTTCCTATGTCTGATTTATCTTCCTGCACTGAGGTTTCCTGCTTCGCACTTTCCGCTTCTGTTGAAGCCTTATGTGCCGGAGCTTCGTTCTCTGCAGTTCCGTTCTGTCTCTGTGATTCAGGCTGTCCGCTCTCTGTCACAGTTGATTCCACCTCGGCAATTCCTTCACCATTGCTGCTTCCTTCTGTATCAGACATGCTGCCGGCTGCACCACTCTGACCGTAACCCGGCTCCGGAGTGTCCGCAGCATTATCTGCTGCCTTGGCGCAGCCCACACATAAAGCTGATACAAAAACCACACTGAGAAACAATAGACATAATCTCCTTGATTTTTTCATAATAATCTCCATTCCGCCGCCTTCGACTGACGGCATAAATAGTAGTGAAAAACGTGCTTTTTACGTTTTTCACACTACCTCCTTGCATATGCGATGACCATCTGTAAAGCAGACATTCGCAATCCGCTTTCGCTACTTGCTCATGAACGCAGTTCGCATCCCCCTTACCCACCGCTTAGTGCTCTACACACTTGAAGCGGGGGATTGCTTATTCTGCGTTCAATATACATATATGAATTATTTAATTTTACCATTGATTACATAAAATAGCAAGCAGGACAGGAGGCAGACAGTGGTTCTGAACGCCAAAAAAAGCCCCCTGTGGCAACTCTGTGTCACAGGGGGCTTCCTTTTATTTTTCATACACACTATTATATAGCTTGATGTAAAAGCAGAACCTTCAACCCGTTCCGTTTTCCACAAGCTCTGCTACATAGCCTGATGTGAAAGTAGAACTTTCCATCAGATATACACTTCACAATATGTAATTACATCGCCTGATGTGAAAGTAGAACTTTCCATCAGATATGCACTTCACAATCTGTAATTACATAGCCTGATGGAAAGTTCTGCTTATAACCTCATCCTGCTGCTCCTTAGTGAGCTTGATAAAGTTTACTGCGTAGCCGGATACTCGGATGGTAAGCTGTGGATATTTCTCAGGATGCTTCTGTGCATCTATAAGAGTCTCCCTGTTAAGTACATTGACATTAAGATGATGTCCACCTTTCTCTGCGTATCCATCCAATAATGAAATAAGATTGTCAACCTGTGCTGTACTTGCTGTCATAGCAATTACCTCCTTCCTTTTGATGTTCACAATATAACACCATAAAAAAGGTAATTATGTCACATTTGCAACATTTTTACAAATTTATTCTTTTTTTACAATTATGTAAAAATAAACACATTAAAGTGCAATACCCAGACCCGGTTATATTATTTCACCTGAATTATTCATATTCTAATCGTCAAACAACTCCTCAAAGAGTTCCATGTCCTCAATTTTTATCACCCGCTTGTGAATCGATATGATTCCCTCATCCTGCATCTGGGTAAGTGTTCTTGAGAGTGACGGGCGCGCTGCACCGAGATAATCGGCAAGCTCCTCGCGTGTCATATCAAGCTTCACTTCATTTTTTTCATTGATACGGTCATTCATCCACAGACCAAGCTTCTGCTTGAGTGTAGTTCCTGTCACAATGTGGAGCTTTTTCATCATCTGCAGATTGCACCTCGACTGTATATCAAGCAGATTATGTACAAGCTGCTTGTGATGCTCACACACATTAGAACAGAAGCCATATATAAATGAATATGGTATCATCAGAAGCTTTGAATTTTTCACAGCAACCGCGTCACACCAGTAATATTCTTCATCCCCGAAAAAAAATATCTCTCCAAATACATCACCCGGCTCGACTGTCATCAATATATCCCTTCTTCCGGATGGAAGATACTTGGTTATAATAACCTGCCCTTCAAGAAGAAGATATATAAATACAGGCTTATCATCCTGCCCGAATATCATCTCACCGCCATCAACCTGTTTAGTGGATGCCATTGAGCATCTGAGCATTTTTTCTATTTCAGGTTCATTTATCTTTCTGAATAAAATACTTTTCGTATAGTCAAACATATATACCTCATTTAATCAGTACATTATTTTGCAGGCTCGGCAGCAAATCCCGCAAGCTTCATATCCGTATCCAATATAATTGTATAAGTAAGTTCAATATTCTCATACTTTATCTTATAACGCGTCATTGCATAATAGCCATCGGACTGCTTCGCTTCTACACCCTCCTTACTCGTTAACTCAATACGCTCTCCAAGACTGCCTCCGAAGCCGTCCATGCCGTTTTTTAACACCTCATCGGTCATCCGAACGGCCATCTCTGTGTTACACAATGCCCTAAGTCCATCATTATCACCGCTCTCAAAAAGGCCTATGATTTCTTCCGACTTAGAATATACCTCCTCCTCAGTGAACAATGTCGAATCGGCAAGGTTCGTTGTCTTTGGAGAACGTATGTAAATATATATAAACGCTCCTACAATGATTACCGCGAGTGTAATTATAAACGCAACAAGAATCTTCTGCATTGTTTTCTTGAATTTATCATCCATTTTATTCTGATTAGTCATGTAACAATCCTCTCAAATATTCTATTATTGTCTGTGCGGCTGCATGATGTGACGGAACAGCCGGATGATTGTTGGCACCTGCCCATCCACTTTCTAAATCTGGCAGCCTAAGATACGAAACCTTATCATCCGTATTATCTTTCTTATATCTGTCAACCGTCTCAACAATATAGTTTTCTATTTCTCTTCCCAACATTCCATACATCCATATTATACAGGCATTGGGATTATTCTTACGCAGCAAGGCAATGAATTGGTACACTGCATTTTCAAATCTATCGACAGAATTCTGCTCACAGCTTCCATCCGGATTCTTTTCCTGCTTATATATCCTGCCTGTTTTCTCATCAACCCATGCATCCATACGGAATGCGCTCGCATCATTGGTTCCAAGATTCACCATGACCACATCCGGCTGCCATGAATCGAAGGCATTCCTGTCCAATGCCCCCGCATCAATCTGTGCCCTTCCACCTAAGAGTCCGCAGACCTGCTCGTAGTACCTTGGCAGAACCGTATTCGGATTATTGTCCCAACCGGAGTATACACCCCATCCACTTTGCGACATTATTCTGAAATCAGCATTAAAGCTGTCCGCCACTTCAAGGGCATAATGTCCTTTCGTGGAAAACACTGCCGAATTCCACTCAGTCACACCTGCAGCTCCTGCCAGCCCTTCACCGGATGTGATGCTGTCACCGATAAATTCCATCTTCAACCATTTCTTCTCTATCGGCATGAGCTTCCCATCCGTATGGACTGCATTCACAAAGAGCAGCCCTGCCCTATCACCTGCCATCGGCTGGACTTCCTTCAGTACACGAACCCTTCTTCTGTTGTCCGGATTCATATTCCTATACACCGTAAGTGTACTTCTCCCCTTAGGGAGTGATGTTCTTATCATAGTAAAGCCATCAACCTCTACCCTTATCCACTGTTCATATATCTCATAATCAGTTATAAAATCTATCGACAGCCCGCTTCCATCAACCATAAATTCTATTCCACTGCCTGTCCAGAAAAAAGCCGGTTCCTGCCGGCTGGCAGTACGGCCTAAAATATGTATGTCACTGTCCACACCCGGAATATATGTGTTCATATACCAAACCCCTTTCGTGCATAATTATTTATAGATAATTGTTTGTATTTTAACAAATTTTCTCTCTCAATACAATAGTTATTCGTTCCCAACCGTCTAATACATGAAATAAATATCAAAACTTCTATGCGCTATTATAAAAATTCTGTAAACTATGCCTTGATTTCGACTTTTAAACTTGCCAATTATAACATTGCCATTATAATATTTATAGTATGAGTCGAGAGCAGAATTTTTCCTGCCGCACATGACATACAAATAATATAAAATAATTGCACTGCCATCAAGCGGCATGCCAATTGTTAAAAATATGAAAGGACCTCAGACAATGAATACTAACAAAGAATTTCTGGCAACAGAGCCGATTGGAAAGCTTCTTATCAGGCTCGCCGTTCCTACAGTTGCCGCACAGATGATAAACATGCTCTATAATATTGTAGACCGCATATACATAGGCCATATCCCCGGAAATGGTTCTCTGGCACTTACAGGCGTAGGTGTATGCATGCCTCTTATTATGATAATATCCGCTTTTGCGGCGCTTGTCGGAAACGGAGGTGCTCCGCGCGCTTCTATTCTCATGGGCAAGGGTGATAAGGCTAAGGCTGAAAAGATTCTTGGAAACTGCTTTACAACCCAGCTTATCATATCAGTAATCCTCACTGTGGTAATGTGCTTTTTCAACCGCCCTATGCTTCTCGCATTCGGCGCAAGCACAAACACTATCGACTATGCCGTAAGCTACATGAACATATACGCCATCGGCACGCTGTTCGTACAGTTAACTCTCGGCATGAACACCTTCATAACCGCACAGGGTTTCGCAAAAACCGGAATGTTGTCCGTTCTTATAGGTGCCGTTGTGAATATAGTGCTTGACCCTGTATTCATATTCGCACTCAATATGGGAGCAGCCGGAGCCGCCCTTGCAACCATCATCTCGCAGGCATGCTCCTGTGTATGGGTTCTGTCATTCCTGTTTGGTAAAAAGACAACCCTGCGTATTAAAAAAGAAAATCTCGTGCTCAGACCGGACATAATACTTCCTTGTCTTGCACTTGGCCTTTCACTTTTTATAATGCAGGCCAGTGAGAGCATCATTTCCGTGTGCTTTAACTCATCACTGTTAAAATACGGCGGTGATGTCGCTGTCGGAGCCATGACAATACTCACCAGTGTAATGCAGTTTGCAATGCTCCCTCTTCAGGGACTTGGACAGGGTGCACAGCCTATCATGAGCTACAACTACGGAGCCAGAAACGCCGCACGCGTTAAAAAGGCTTACTTTCTTCTCCTGAAGGCAAGCCTGTACTACTCCGTCCTGCTCTGGGGCTTAGTCATGCTGTTACCACAGATATTTGCCGGAATGTTCACACCGGACGCAGAGCTTATAGCCTTCACAAAGACCGCCCTCAGAATATACATGGCTGTAATGTTCATATTCGGAATACAGATTTCCTGCCAGATGGCATTTAACTCACTTGGCAAGGCTGTATCATCAATCATTGTGGCGGTCATGAGAAAATTCGTGCTGCTCATACCACTCATCTACATCATGCCGCACATCTATACCGCTAATAAGGCATACGCTGTGTACATGGCTGAACCGGTCGCCGATATAATTGCCGTGACATTCACTGCGGTGTTGTTTTCGTTTCAGTTTAGGAAGGCGCTTAGAGAAATACAGTAAAAAATATAGCATAAAGACAAAACAGCAGATATATCATCATGCACACAAATGTACCTGACATATATCTGCTGCTCTTTAATCACCAGTCACTATCCCAATCCGAATCATTGCTGTCCCAGTCGCCCCAGTCGAAGCTGTCCCATGAATCATCATCGTCATCATCATAGTAGTTATCATCTTTGTCCTTCGACTCAACGTAATTCTGATAATATGAGGTATCGTCAAAATCCCATGCTTCCCCGTCATAATATCCGTCAAGCGATGAATAATAGCTGCCCATATAGTAATCGTCCACATCATCATACGAATAGTCAAAGTCACTGTCTACATACCAGTCATCGTACTCATCGTCAAAATAATACCAGCAGCTATCAAGATAATAGTATAAATCATCCCACACTGAGCCGTCATCGTATGTATTACGAAAGACATAGTACCCCTGCCCCGGTCTCTTTGTATGTGTATCCCTGTATCCATCCCAGAATGCATACGCACATATAGGTATAGCGATTAAATACGGCAGAAATCTCAGCACGAACGAAGAAAAATGGCTCTTTTTCCTCTTTTGTGAGCTTCCTGCTGAGCCTGAAGCACCACCTGCAGTATCCTCGCCTGCATACTTTCTTTTATTGAACTCCTCCTCCATCTTGTCAAAGAGTATCTGGCATGCCTTCGCCTCATCATTGCCTCTGTACCGCTCCGCGGTGCTTCCGTCGCTCTTATTCTTTGCGACAACCCACTCACCTGTAAATCTGTCCTGATAGATGTAGAACCATCGCGGGTCATGCCCCTTGTCCTCGCCAAGCGCAAATCTTATCGTGTCCAGCGGAATATTATGCCGCTCTACGAAATCCTTGTACTCCTGTAAAGAATTGACCTTCATAGCTTCCCCCTCCATTCAACGAATGTGCTTTCACAATATATCCGATATTATTATAGCACTACAAGGTGAGGCAGGCAATGTCATTCTATTCTTCCGGGCTAAAGTTTTCCAGTGCTCCGTCGCTGTAATAGTAAAGTGCACCTTCTCTGTCCATATACATATCATATTCATATAAATATATATACTGTTCATACGCCGCCCACACGTCAACCTCCTTAGGGAAGTAGTCTGAAGGTGTTCCCCTTTCAAATTGCATTTCCCGTGACAATATTTTCACGCCATTATGATAAATACCCATACCATCGTCGCCATAGACGTACACCTCACCATCATATATGAAGCCATACGGAACGATATTATACTTGTAGATGCTACCCAGAACATACTCTCCATATAAATATTCCACCTCAACATCCTTATCCACAATCTTTTTTATCAGATAATGTCCCATTTCATTATCAGCCTGCCATATATATCTTGTTGTTACCACACCATTTACTTTCTTTGCTGAAACAAAATTATCCTTGGAAGGATTTTCAATATATTCCAGCTCAATCGTATCTCCGTTTTTCAGCTTTCCTTCAACAAGCCGGTATTTTCCGTACAGTGTCTTCGAAAGCTGCATATCTTCGTAGCTATGATATGCCTTCTTCGCTGCTCCCTCACCGGATATTATACCGTAATTCGATTTTAGAATCCGGCTTCCATTCACATCGACAAATCCCCTATCAGGATAATAATAAATCATAAGGTCCGGTATATATATAACTCCATCAAGATAACGACAGTCCGACCTCACAGATATAAAGAGTTCTCTTTCTTTCTCCTCCAATTCTGTCTCATCAATATCTTCCATCAACATCCATTCGCCATTATTATTCCAATATTTGAATGGAGTATTTTTGATATATTCTATTTTAGCAATCTGTTTTCCTTCTTCTATTATCCAAGCTATCCTGCCCTCTTCGCCTGTCTCATAATCATATGTAATATCAAAAGAATCATCAGCAGCTTTTGTCACATAAGCATACCGGGCTATATTTTCATATTTCCCATGCAGGCTATTTTCCGCCACAACCAAATCTGTATATTCGTATTGTAAATCATCAATACAATATTCCCTCAAAATACTTTTACCGGACTGCGTATCGTATTTCCATGAAAAAACCGCATACTCTTCTCCATCTTTTTCCAGTGAACACAGTCTGTACATATCATCATAGTTAAATGTTATAACACTGCCATTTTCAAGCACAGCAATAGCCGGAAGGCTGCGGTCGATATATTCATCATCAATTGTTAACCATGTGTAGTCACACTTGACAGTTGAAGAATATAATTCATCCAGATTATTCTGTGCAGTATCACTATCATTTTTCATGACTTCCAGGCTCTTTGGCTTCACATTTTTGTCCAAGGTAATGGTCTCGCCTGCCAAATCCTCTCTATCAGCAGCTGTGATTGTGACTATCGCCCTGCCACTCTGAAAAGATATTTCCAGCTCATACAAAAGACCTTCGGAATTATTATCCTGCTGTACTGCATTAAGTATTCCATCGGCATAATCTCCACTAAATTCAACTGACAATACATTGTCAATTAGGAGGTGTCCGCTATAAGAACCCTCCTCCACCATATTGATTGTCAAATAGCTCTCATCACTATCGCTGAAGTAATCTCCTGTAATGAAACCGGTTCCGTCAGCAGCAACATCCGGCATAGTGACTGAAACGTCTGTCGGCAATGCATCATTAACCGTTGTCAGCATCTGCTTTACTGAACTGATTCCTTCAGTATTGACATCGTTCTTTGCAATAATTTCCAAAATCCATGGGAATATATCATACAGATATGGTGAAACCGTATTCTCCATGTCATCACTGCTTCCAAATTCAAATACGCCTTGAAGTGTGGATGCCGCCAGATATCCATTTTCCATATATGTCTTAACTGTGTCTGCAAAGTCGGTCAACTGTTCGACAGGAAAAGAAACTTCAGTATCAACCTTACCATTGTCTGCAAGATAGGCCGTTATGCTGCCAGCATCAACAGGTTCTTCACTTCCAGAAAAAGAGTTCGGCAACATAGAATCAACTCCAAATACTTTATAGGACATAGTGACAGCATGCGGCATGGTCTCCATATGGTATCTCATCAAATAGACTGCTCCATCGAGCGGAAGCACATAATAGCACTGTTTCTGCTCCAATGTAAGACATTCTGATGGTTCCATATAGAACAAATCATAATCCTCTGTGTCATCGTCATTTACCGTATGCCAGATTTCCTTCTGATCAGCCCACAGACTAAGCTCAACGTATTCGCCTTTATCATCCTTAAGCCGTCTCATATACAAATCGGCATTATTATCCTCCTTAAAGGCGGAATAATGAAATACATCAAAGACACTGATTCCCTCATATATCAACTCATACTCTGCCGTCAGAACCGGTTCAGATTCTGCTGGTGATTCCAATTCTTCAGTAGATGCATCAGCTACAGTTGTCACCTCATCAGAAGCTATCTCCACAGAGTTCTCCTCTACGGATGTGGTTTCTGTAGATTCTTCTACTATTGACTCTCTTTGTGATTCTCCCACGGTATCCAACGACTTTCCTGCCGTCCGCTTTCCGATTCTCCAGGACAACATCACTATGCAGATAACTATCAGTCCAACTGCTGCCATCAATACCTTTTTATTTTTCTGAAAGAAATTATTAGAATTCATATCATTTTCCCTCCTGGTATAATAAATTCTGAAGAACCGTACAGAATCTTTTAACCCAATCTATGCAGTCCATTGAATACACATTATGTATCAACAATTTTATGCCAATGCGTTATAAACGGTATTAGCCTTATCTAGTCGTTGATCGCTCCAAGCAGTAACCTCAAACTATCCACAGAAAACTCTTGCAGCATTTTCTACATCATCCTTATCCTTTATCTTATTCCATGCAGATTTGCATGATGTCTCTAATTCGCTTCTCAAATTCTTAATCCCATGTTCTTTATTTTATCTCCTACCTGCTTAGTATTGTATAATTATCAGTGCACTTAATAATAACAAATTAAACATACCACAGTATTTTATTTTCAAACACTCCCCCTTTTCAGGTTAATTTTCTTCACCCGAAAAGGGGAATGTTTTTTTTATATGCAATAATGCTAAAATGCATATGAAATATAAGGAAGGAATTTCTGAACATGCATAACACAAATAAAATTGTTAAAATAATAATTATAGCTTTTATATTTATCACATCGTTTTTATCACACAATAATATAATAGCAGATACAAATAGCTTTTTTAATAAGTGTAATCATATCGTCACTATACATGACGAAGCTCCCTCTAATTCAACGCAATCCTCACATACTAAATAAGCACATCCACATTATATTAATTTCTTTTCAAATATATAAGCTACATCCTTATCATCATATATATGACATAAAGTAGCACATTCCATCAAAATATTATTGTATTCCTCTTTATCTTTTTTCTTTAAATTATCATTCCAAAGATTATTATACTTGTGCCACCATACCTTTTGTGGTCTGTAAAGTTGTAGCTGAAGCTTTGCAGACATATCTGCGATTTCGTTAGACATGGTATATTTTCCACAATCTCCAAGCATACTTGAATATTGAATTGCCAACATGCGAAATATAACCTCAGCTCCATATAAGCCATCATATTCTTTATTATTTACAAAATATTCATATAATAATTTAAAATAACAGTCTGTTTTTTCATAATCACCTTTAATTTCATAGCAACCACCTATAGATATTAGACAAAATACTTCCGCTTGTGTAAAATATATTCTTTTTTTCACACTTTCATTTTTCATAGGTCCATGACTTCGATTATTTACAAATCTATAAATACACTCCATAGGTACTGTTAGTTCTAATAGCTTAATTAATTTATCCAACGCTTCATCATTAGAAATTCTTCCGAGCGACCTCATAATCATTATCTCTGCTCTTCCAAGAATCTGTTGATTGTATTCGTAGTCGGGAATGGAACTTTTTAATTCATTTAGAATGGCAAGAGCCTTTGTTAACTTATCACATCCAATTAAATTCCACATTTCCTCCTCTTTTTCCAAATCTGCTATATTACAGGTTATAAGTGACGAATATTGATATGCACGCGGAAGATTAAGCCTGCTATATATACTCTTCATGTTATTATATTGTAAGTTACTTCTATGCTGTTCCGTCTTTTCAATCGTTTTCTCAGCGCAAATACCATCACTTAACTCTTTGCGGCTATAACCAAGCAAATAACGTCTGGCTCTGACTATATCATTTATGCAATATGCTGTTCCTTCGCGATATATATATACATCATTATTCATAAACTCCGGTATTCCACGTTTCTTATATTCATTAGACAATATATCACGCCATAACTTAATTTTTTGCTTATTGTGAATCATATTACTAATAAAATCATCCCGATTTTTCCCTTTTATCAATGCCCAAATCCTATCTGAGATATTAATCTGGATATCAAATAGTTCTATTATATAATATGATTTTTTATCTTCTCTAAGCAATTCAACTGCATTCCGGCATAAATTCCACATTCTGCACAATTCCGTTATATCTGTCACACTTTCATTCAAACGGCAATAATACACAACAAGTTTAGAATAAAGTTTTGTCTTAGCCTTATTGTCATAATAATTTTTGTCCATATAATCAACTATTGCCATTACATTATCAATGGTTTTATTTTTTCCTTCCGAATGCCACAATGCTTCAATGCATAAGTTCAGTTCATTTACCGACAGCTTATACTCGTAGAGTTTTCCAATATCAAATTCATTATTTGCAAAGATGTCCGATGTCATGGCAGCCGCCATTTTATAATCGTCACCCTCTGCTGCTGTGCTCATTGCCTTAGCAGTCAGATAAAATTGCATTCTTAATCTGTCGGAAATTTCAAATGTATTTTCATAATCAATTTTTTTATATATAACATCATCCAAATTATGTTTTATATACTTTTTCTTATATTCTTCAAGCAATAACTGTTCATCCGGCTTTCCCAGTGAATCTATAAGACTGTTTCTAAGCTGCCATTCCTCATATTCTTCAAAGGTAAGCATGTTATCGAACCATTCCGGTGCAAGCCCCAATCTGCCAATCAGTGCACTCCTAAGCAAATACCCCGGCAGCATGTCCCCAGCTTCAATCCCATAAAGAACCTTTATGGAACATAAGCCCTTTACAAGTGCATCTACTTTTATTTTCTTGCTCTTTCTAATATTATGTATAAGCCTTCCAAAATCGTTATCATTATATTCAGCCATTAATGCACATCTCCATTTTTATTATATATCTATATTATAAGTCAATAACAATTTATAAGCAATAACATTTATAATAATTGTCTCCGACAAAAAACAAAACACCCTAAGCATTGCAAATCCCATAATATTCTTAAAATATGGGATAATGCATGTCTCTCAAGGTGTTTAAAAAAATACTGTTATTTTATCAATTTGTTGCATTCCGATTTATAGTGTTATCACAGCCGCTGATATACTCCCACACGGCTGTCAAATCATCCAATACTGCCTCCGCCTTCTGTGCCATCTCATCATCCGGCGCAAGCATATCCGGAACCATTACCGGGTGCATCCCTGCCGCAAAGGCTGCCCTTATACCATTATACGAATCCTCTATGACGTATGCCTCACCCGGCTCATAGCCCAGCTCATCACACGCACGCAGGAATATATCCGGCTCAGGCTTGCTCCTTGATACCATATCGCCGCCGACAATCACATCAAAATATTGTGCCAGGTCAGCCTCCTCTATCTGCCTGACAACCAATGCAGTCCTCGTCGAAGAAGCTATCGCTACCTTGTAATTGTTGGTTTTAAGGTTCTGTAAAAGCTCCCTCACGCCTTTTTTGAGCGGAAGCCTTCCACCGTCATACTTTTCGTGATAATTTTTCGACTGCTCATCCTTGTACTTATCATAAGGGAAATCCTCACCGTAATAGTCAAGAAAAATCCGCCTGGAGCTTGCAGCATTGACACCTATGCATTTCATATACGGAATGTCAAGATTCTCAAAGCCATACTTTTGAGAAAGCTCCTTCCAGCCATTGTACACAGCCTGCTCAGAATCAAATATCACTCCGTCCATGTCGAATATTACTGCTTTATTCTGCTTATTTATTAACAATTTTATCTGTTGCCTCCTTAAACCGCAATTTATGCACTTAACTTCTAATAAATAATACATAAATCCATCTTCCATATATTCATAACAGACTGTTATTCCGTTTAATATTATCACACCCACACAATATTATACAATATCCTTTCGGATTTTCACACAAAAACCCCGGAGCTGCCAATCGGCATCTCCGGGGTTCCTTATAATTCTTATTTAGTTGTACTGAATGATTACATCATTCCGCCCATGCCTGCGCCTGCCGGCATAGCTGGTGTGTCTTCCTTAATGCTGGCAACTGCTGATTCAGTTGTGAGGAATGTTGAAGCTACGCTTGTTGCGTTCTGAAGTGCGCTTCTTGTAACCTTGGCAGGGTCAAGAATACCTGCCTCAACCATGTTGACGTACTCCTCATTGAGAGCATCGAAGCCTACGCCAACCTCAGACTCACGTACCTTGTTGATGATAACTGAGCCTTCAAGTCCTGCGTTAGCTGCAATGTGGAAGAGCGGAGCCTCAAGTGCCTTGAGAATAATCTTAGCACCTGTCTTTTCGTCGCCCTCAAGCTCTGCTGCAAGCTTAGCAACTTCCTTGGAAGCGTGGATGTAAGCTGAACCACCGCCCTGGATGATACCTTCCTCAACTGCTGCCTTTGTTGCTGCAAGGGCATCCTCAAGACGAAGCTTAGCTTCCTTCATCTCTGTCTCAGTAGCAGCACCTACGCGGATAACTGCGACACCGCCTGCAAGCTTTGCAAGTCTCTCCTGAAGCTTCTCTCTATCGAAATCAGATGTTGTCTCCTCAATCTGCTTCTTAATCTGGTTAACTCTTGCTGTGATATCAGCCTTATCGCCGCAGCCGTCAACGATGATTGTGTTCTCCTTCTGAACCTTAACGGACTTAGCACGACCAAGCATGTCAATTGTTGTATCCTTAAGCTCAAGACCAAGCTCCTCTGAGATAACCTGACCGCCTGTAAGGATTGCGATATCCTTAAGCATCTCTTTTCTTCTGTCACCATAGCCCGGAGCCTTGACACCTACTACTGAGAATGTGCCACGAAGCTTGTTGACAATAAGTGTTGTAAGAGCCTCACCCTCGATATCCTCAGCGATGATGAGAAGCTTAGCGCCTGTCTTTACAATCTGCTCAAGGATTGGGAGAATCTCCTGAATGTTGGAAATCTTCTTGTCAGTGATAAGGATGTATGGGTTATCAAGAACTGCCTCCATCTTATCCATGTCTGTTGCCATGTATGCTGATACATAGCCTCTGTCGAACTGCATGCCTTCTACAAGGTCAAGCTCTGTCTTCATTGTCTTTGACTCTTCGATTGTGATGACACCATCGTTGGTAACCTTCTCCATAGCGTCTGCTACAAGCTGGCCAACACCCTCATCACCTGCTGAAATAGCAGCAACCTTGGCAATCTGCTTATAACCTGTAATCTTAGAGCTCATTGCGGCGATAGCCTCAACAGCCTTATCTGTAGCCTTCTTCATACCCTTTCTAAGGATGATTGGGTTAGCACCTGCTGCAAGGTTCTTCATTCCTTCGTTAATCATAGCCTGTGCAAGAACTGTAGCTGTTGTGGTACCATCACCTGCAACATCGTTAGTCTTTGTTGCTACTTCCTTTACAAGCTGTGCGCCCATGTTCTCGAATGCGTCCTCAAGCTCGATCTCCTTAGCGATTGTAACACCATCGTTTGTGATGAGTGGTGCACCGTAGGACTTATCAAGAACCACGTTGCGTCCCTTTGGTCCAAGTGTAACTCTTACTGTATCAGCTAACTTATTAACGCCTGCTCCTAATGCTGCTCTGGCTTCTGCGCCATACTTAATTTCCTTTGCCATAATTAAAACCTCCATACCGCTTCTGTCATCTGCATGACATGAAAGCAAAAATTAAAACTTTGATATCTGAAATATGCTGTTCTCTGTGTTACAAATGATAATATTTAAAATATATCATGTATCTGTATATTCTTCCTGTAAAGCAATTATTCAACTATTGCAAGAATGTCGCCCTGCTTTACAACGATGTACTCTGTATCCTCAAGCTTAACCTCTGTGCCTGAATACTTGGAATATATAACCTTATCGCCTGCCTTAACCTGCATTGTGACTTCCTTGCCGTCAACCACTCCGCCAGGACCAACCGCAACAACCTCTGCCTGCTGTGGCTTCTCCTTAGCCTGACCAGGTAAAACGATACCTGACTTAGTTGTCTCCTCTGCTACTAACTGCTTTAATACTACTCTGTCTCCTAATGGTACTAATTTCATGATAAATCCTCCATTCCACCGATTAACGGTAAAAGATGTGATACGGCTTTATTTCATTGCGCCCTTATCTGTTCTACATCAAGTAGAATTATCACTCACATCATCATAGTGCTAATTATAGCAGATGAATTTGAGATTGCAACCCATTTTATACAATTTTTATATTTTTTCCAAACTGTTTTGTTTTTATATTATCCTTATGTCCTGCTCCGTTCAAAAATACGATATTATGGAAATTTCACCAGTCTACTGATTTTTCGTTTCCTTTCCGATTTTCAATTCCTTGCCATAATAGAAAAGATACTGCTGTGCGTAGCCTCCATACTCACCGAACAAGCCCTGCGCAAGCCTTCCTATCTCCTTTTTGTCCGCCTCATGCCCTATATAGAGTTCCTCCATAATGCGCTTTATCCATACATCAACCGGGAAAGCGTTTCTTTTTGACAGACCAAAGAGTGCGATACAGTTCGCCACCTTTTCGCCAATGCCATGAACCTTCATAAGCTCACACATGACGCTCTCATAGTCAAGTCCGCGTAACATCTTCTCGTCAAGCTCACCGGCATCGAATCTGCGGCAGGCATCCATTATATAAGGCGCCCTGAAGCCCGTCTTGCACTCCTTAAGCCCTTCCTCGCCGGCTTCAATAAGCTTCTTTGCCGATGGGAAATTGTAAAATACACCCTTATTTTTCACACCTTCCCCTGAAGTCTCCGTGGCAATGCTGTCCCTCTCATACTCCTTTTTGGCTCCCTCCGCAAGGCTTCCGTATCTGACTGACAAGTCCGAAACAATCTTTTTTATGTGCGGTATCTGCTTGTTCTGGGATATGATAAACGAAATCATCGTCTCGAAAAAGCTCTGGTTGAGTATCCTTATCCCCCACATCATATCCATCGGAGCCTTGAGCTTGTCGTCCTTCCTCAATATAGCTCTCTTGATGGCACCATAATCTCTTTCTAAATCAAAATAATCCACCCAGATATCTTCAAATGTCCTCTTGTCTGTATCATAAAATATCACTGAGCAGTCTTCCTGTTGGCATATATGTAAGAATCTTCCCTTCGCGGAAAGAAAATAATCATTTTCTCCTACTTTTTCAAAATGAAAGCACTGACCGCACTCCAAGGTCTGCGCCAAATGAAAATCCTCTATACCGCTCACATAAAGATTGCCGTTTTTCTCATTTATTTCCATAATCATACCTTTCCTTTCGTTAAGCTTGGGACAGGGGGCAGGTACGTGTCCCAGAGCTGGGACACGTACCTGACCCCTGTCCCAAACCCATGTCCCACCGGCTTCCACCCGGCATAGGACAGTCCATCTGTTTTTTTCTGGCTCTCGCAAGCACGAAGCAGCCGCAATGGCTGCAAGTAAGTCCCCCTACCAAATCGGCACACTTGCTGCATATATCAAGTCTTTTCTCATATTCCGAATCCTCAACAACATCCTCCTTAGGCAGAGACGCCACATAAGCCGCAATGCTCTCCGTCATCATATCCTTCTGCAGATTGGCCGGTATATTACAATTACATATCTTTTTCATTTGAAAATGCCTCCATAAGAATCTTAGTACCTCTCACTATCTCATCCTCATTAAGTCTCGCATAGCCAAGGATAATCGTGCTCCTTTTTCCGGTGAGCTTTCTTATATCACACTCTATATCTTCACCCAAAAAATGCTCCGACAACGGGTATACCCTTACACCGCACTGTGCCGCACGCAGCACAAGCTCATCCTCCGGCATTTTGTCGGTGGATAACAGCACATGAAGCCCTGCGCTCTCGCCTGCAATCCTGTATTCCGCTCCGAATTTTTTGAGTTCGCCAAGAAGGACATCATGCTTAGCCTTATAAATACCCCTCATTCTATTCAGATGCCGCTCATAATATCCCTCTTTTATGAATAGATTGACGATATTCTGGTCAATACGCGACACCGTGTTGGAATATCTTTTTCCGACACTTATATAGCTGTCCATCAGGCTGTCCGGCAGAACCATGTAGCTCATTCTAAGCCCCGGAGCAATCGACTTTGAAAATGTTCCGATATAGATGACCTTGCCGTTCTTGTCAAGGCCCTGAAGCGCCGGTATCGGTTTTCCCCTGTATCTGAACTCAGAATCATAGTCATCCTCTATAATGTATCTGTCAGAGCCCTCCCCGGCCCACGAAAGAAGCTCCATTCTCCTTCCTATGCTCATCACAATACCCATCGGATACTGATGCGAGGGGGTGACATATGCAACATTGGCTTCACATTCTCTCAGCATGTCGCAGCTCATACCATATTCGTCAAGCCTCACCGGGCACACCTTGCGCCCGATACCGTTAAGCACAAAATATGCCTTGCGGTATGCAGGATTCTCCATGGCATAGCTCATCTGTTTCCCATGCGCAAAGCACAGAAGCTGGTCAAGCAGCATAAGCAGGTATTCATCCCCGGCGCCGACTATTATATTATCCGGACTGCACTTGACGCCGCGCGACTCATGTAGATAATCCGCTATCGTCTCACGAAATACCATGTCCCCCTGCGGCTCTCCCATATTGAACAGTCCTGCTTCCTCACCGATTACCGTCCTGCTCACCTTTCGCCATGAATTATAAGGAAAATTGTCAAGCTCAATACCGCTCGGCGAAAAATCTATCTCATATTCTTTATTTACCTCAACCCGCTTTGCCGTTTTCTTATGCTCCACCGTCTCAAGGTCATACAATCCATCAAGCTTCAAGACATAATAGCCCCTGCACGGCCGCGCTTCTATATAGCCCTCGCTTAATAGCTGGTCATAGGCAAGCTGCACCGTGCTCCTGCTCACATTGAGATGTACACATAGCGCCCTTGTCGACGGAAGCTTCGCTTCAGCCCGAAGATTTTTATCCCTTATCTCTTTTTTTATATAATCATATATCTGCTCATAGATAGGCTTCCTCGAACCCACCTCAAGCGGCACCGACAATTCCTTCACAACGCACCTCACGCTTATTATCCAATCAGGATACTTGTTCCGATTTTATGCAATATATTTCTAATAAGAATTCGTATGTCAAAACATGTTATATATTTTTAACTATGTATAACTTATCATATTTATATATACACAGATGTATTCTTTGCTTCTATGTAAACGTACAGAATACTCTTATCACAGTTAACATCCTGCTTCGAGCAACGGAGCTGATATTCATAAATATAATACACTATACTCTCATATTAAGCATACATATTTTGTCCGCGGAAGCCAACAAAGCTACCGCCATTTCCCGCATATCAAAATCAGCCATTTCATTTTATTTTAACATATCCCCGCCAAAATACAATATTTTTAATCATTTACCTTTTGACCCATATACTATTTTATTATATAATTGTAGTGTAGGTGCCATGACCCAGAAACGCCGGTCTTGACACACATATTCTTTAAGAAAAGCTTTTTAAGAAAGGATTCCCAAAATGAAAGAAAAATTATATACAATACCGGTAAACGATGCCTTCGCCTCCTCATGTGAATGTCCTATATGCACGATGTACAAGACTCTCGAGGACAACAGCATAGAATACACCATGGGACCAAGCTACATGGAGGATGATGTGAGAAGTGAGACGGACCGCTTGGGCTTCTGCGACAAGCATATTAAGCAGGTCTACCACATGGATAACCGCCTCGGAATGGCATGGGTAATGAAGACGCATTTCGACAAGACGATAGATGACGTTGAGAGGCTGCAAAAAAAAGGAGCTGCCAAGGCAGTCTCCCTGTTTAAAAAGAATACCGAAGAAAGTCCTCTGCTGTCATATCTTCACACACTCAACAGCTCATGCTTCGTATGCGAGAGAGTGCAGAATGTCTTTATGCGGTATATTGATACTATATTCATGTTGTGGGAGGGCGAGAGCGATTTCCGCGAAAAATATAAGAACTGCAACGGCTTTTGCAACAGGCACTACGAGATTCTTATAAGAGAAGCCTCCAAAAAGCTTCGCGGAAGCTCTTTGGAGGAATTTACCGCCGTCACGGACAAGCTCTATCTCGATAATATGAAGCGTGTCCGCGACGATCTTGCATGGTTTATCAATAAGTTCGACTACAAGTACAAGGATGAGCCGTGGAAAAATGCCCGCGACTCAGTCATCCGCTCAGTCACTAAGACCAACAGTATTATTGATGTGAGCGAAAAATAAACATACTCGTACTCGAAAGCTTAATTCCGTCCTTTCCCTTCTGGACTACAACGACGGAGTCACCATCTTTCAGGGTGATTCCGCCAACTAAGAGCATGTCATCGCTGACAAAAATCGTGTCCGCATACTCTCCGTTTACCATCACATAGCTGAATTTCGTGAAATTCTCCCCTGTTACAGCGAAATTGTTATCCGAGTTGCTCACCTTTTTTATTGTGATGTTCTTATGCCCCATCTGAAGATTGGTAGGTGAATATGGCAGCTCACCGCCATAGACCTCCTTATCTCCGTACAGGATATCGTATTCAAGCACCCTGAGTCCCTCCAAATAATCCTCGTAGTCCTCCGAATGTCTCAACGTGCTGTGGTATTTTGATATGGCGCCTCCTGTCATTCCAAGCATATCCATCACATGGCTTGTGAGCTGGAAAGCCTCTATATCTTCATCCACCTTTTTAAGGTCGATATTGTTCCATATAACATACTGCGTTGTGTATGTATTACCGCCCTCAAGCTCATCATCCGTTATGTCAAATGCAGGCAGATGATCACCATACATCACAAGCACCGTAGGCTCATTAAGCCCCTTAAGCGCATATATGAGATTTCTCACGAACTTGTCCATATCATGTATCTCATTGATATAATATGTGAAGGGTCTCTTAAACTCTTCTATCGCTTCGCCCTCGGCTGTTATATCATCTTCCTTTATCTCATAGTCCGCCGGATAATCTCCATGACCCTGAACCGATATCGTATAGATGAAATCCCTGCTCTCTGAGCCTGTAAGAATCTCAATAATCTGTGAGATCAGCACATTGTCCTTCGCCCAGCCTATCTCATTCGTCTCCACATTATTCATGTATTCCAGAGAAGTAAAGGTCTCAAAGCCCAACTGGGAAAATACTGTATTTCTGTCATAGAATGTACCATCATTGTCATGCAGCGCATTCGTTGTATAGCCATACTGCTTCAGATCATAGCATATAGAGTCACATGTGCTGTGGGAAAGCACCGTCTTATACGGATACTCGCCCGGTCCGAAATCGTCAAGATTCATACCCGAAATAATCTCGAACTCTGTATTTGCAGTACCTGCCCCGACAGATGGCACCGAAAGAAATCCGGACGGATAACTCTTGTACAGCCATTCAAGCTTCGGAAGCACTGTTCCGCTGAACTCAACATCCTTCAACAGTTGAGGATCGAATAATGACTCCAATTGAAGAAAAATAATGTTAGGGCGTTCCTTAGTTGCCTTATTGGTATTCTCCTGTTTAATCGCATCCGTTTCCTTTATAGACTCAGCTTCATCCGGCAAGTCCGTATTTTCTTCGGTTCCGCTCTCTGATTCCGCAGCCTGCTGCCTCGATTCCTCTTCAATCATGTCATCACGTTCGCTTCTATACTCATCACGCTCGCTCTCCAGCTCATCCATTCTGGCAAGAATATCCCTTATGGTGTTCTCATTATACTCCTTCGGCTTATCTATTCCACTGTTGAAAAGACTGTTTGAAAAACAGTATGCAAACCCATACTCGTCATACGCATTCCCGATGTTTCCGAAATTGCGCGCGAACACGCCCACGGACACACCGATCCTTGTTGTTCCCCATACAACGAACCAGAATGATAAAATAACCACAAGCACACGGAAGTAATTAATTTTTTCCTTGTACTTCGGTGCCCTGAACCACCATACAAGCATCGAAATAATAAAAATCACTGCCAGAACTATTATAAGCACTATCTGTCCCACGGTAAGATACACAGGCGCTACATTAAGTGCGTATTTAACCAGCCTGAAATCCTGAGCGGTAAATGGAGTGTGCCTGAAACCTGTCACAACAAAATTGACTATACCGCCTATAACCCATATTCCACATATCAGTGTCACCATGAACACCTTCCTGTGCACCAGTCCGACGAATGACAGTGTAAAAAGAATAAGCATCACACCGTACAGAAAGCACAGTGGGTTAGTCGCGGCAAACTTAAAACCCTCTGCGACAGAACGTCTGCAGAACATCTCAACCACCAGATTGACAACAATTGCCAGTAAGATAAATCTTACCGGCAAACTTGTTTTAAGCAATTTAATTTTCTGTAATAAATTATTATTTTTCTCTTTCATAGCTATAATATATTCTATTTTGTTTTTAGTGACTCCTTAAGGTCTCTTGCTTTATCCTTAATCTTAGGATTAGCAGTCTTAGATACAAGAATTCTGGATACAATCCTTGAAGCCTCATCGATCCTGCCTATCTGCTTTGCAAGGTTAGCCATAAGATAATCCAAGGTTGTCTCGTCCATACCGCAAATCGGGAAGTTCTCCTTAGAAACGCTCATCATAAAGCCTTCATACGCATTAGCAAGCATCTCCTTTTCAGCGTTAGCACACTCTTCCTTCTTTTTAGCATAATCCGGCTCATCCGGCTTAAGATTCTCGGCTTTACCTCTGTACAGCCACGCAAGCTTAAGACATGTATATGCCCTCTCACTTACCTTAGCCTTCTTGACAACTGTATTCAATAGTGCCAGCTTATATCTTGTTATAGCATCATCATAGGTATATGTGTCACCTGTAGGTGCAAGTCCCTTAAAATTAACAGAAATATTGTCATGTATAAGCTTAGCCTGATGTGTTGTCATATAACTGAAGAATCTGCTGAGTGCCCCATATCCGCAATGAGGACACACTATAACATCATACTTCACGGAGTCTATTCCCTGATACTTAGGACGCAAATCAGGATCCGAACCAATCAGGTGAGGCTTACCTGTCTTAACCGTCTTTATCTTAAATTCATTGTCGCACACAGGGCACTGTACCTTCTTATCAAAGAGGAAATCTACCTCATTATACTGTGGTGTACCTGTTGCACCCTGCTGCTTAGCGCTTTTCTTCTTTTCGTCCTCGTCATCAAATATATTAACATTTGACAGACCGCCAAACCCTATCGAAGAAAGATCAGAAAAAATTCCAGCCATTATACTGCCTTCCTTTCAATTTATTATTTTGTATGATTAACTAAGTTTAAATGAACTCTTAAGTGACACAATCCTGTTAAATACAAGACGCTCACTGTCGATAGGCTGTCCATCTCTTCCATCGACACAGAAGAATCCATTACGCACAAACTGGAAGCTGTCAAGCGGCTTCGCCTCCTTAACGCTCTCCTCTATATAACAGTTGTCTACAACTGTCAATGAATTAGGGTTGATATTCATTGTACCATCCTCATTGTATACACCCTTTTCCTCGTCTACAAGATTCTCATAGAGCTTGACAACAGCATTAACACAATGATTTACAGGTACCCAGTGAATTGTTCCTTTAACCTTTCTGCCCTCAAAGCCTGAGCCACTCTTAGTTTCAGGGTCATAAGTACAGTGAACCTCTGTTACATTTCTATTCTCATCCTTGACGAAGCTCTCACACCTTACAAAGTACGCATTCATCAGGCGTACCTCATTGCCCGGAAAGAGACGGTAGTATTTCTTAGGCGGTTCCTCCATGAAATCCTCCCTCTCAATGTAGAGTTCTCTCTCAAAAGCAATCTTTCTGCTTCCAAGCTCAGGGTTCTCAGGATTGTTAGGTGCGTCAAGATACTCAACCTGACCCTCAGGATAATTGTCAATCACAAGCTTGATAGGATCAAGAACAGCCATTATTCTGCTCTTCTTAAGTCTTAAGTCATCACGTATACAGTACTCGAGCATCGCATAATCAACGGAGCTGTTAGCCTTAGCAACACCGACAAGCTCCACGAACTTCTTAATAGACTCCGGTGTATACCCTCTTCTTCTGAGAGCGCTTAATGAAACGAGACGTGGATCATCCCATCCATCAACAATGCCTTCCTCAACCAGCTTCTTGATGTATCTTTTACCTGTTATAACATTGGTAAGATAGAGCTTTGCGAACTCAATCTGCTTAGGTGACTCCTCAGGCGAATTCTTGTAACCGCACTCAATCACAACCCAGTCATATAAAGGTCTGTGATCCTCGAACTCAAGTGTACATATAGAATGTGTGATACCCTCGATAGCATCCTCAATAGGATGTGCGAAATCATACATAGGGTAAATACACCACTGGTCTCCCGTTCTGTGATGTGTCATGTGTGCCACACGGTAAATTACAGGATCTCTCATGTTGATATTAGGTGATGCCATATCAATCTTGGCGCGAAGAACCTTCTCTCCGTCGGCATACCTGCCTTCCTTCATCTCCTCGAACAGACGAAGATTCTCCTCTACGGAACGCTCCCTGTAAGGACTGTTCTTTCCCGGCTCAGTGAGTGTTCCTCTGTACGCCCTTATCTCATCTGCTGTGAGATCGCACACATACGCCTTTCCCTTCTTGATGAGCTTAACCGCATTCTCATACATCTGTGGAAAATAATCCGAGGCAAAATATAATCTGTCCTCCCAGTCGGCACCAAGCCATGCGATATCCTTCTTAATCGACTCAACGAATTCTTCCTTCTCCTTGGTCGGATTAGTGTCATCAAATCTCATGTTAAACTGTCCGTTATACTTAACAGCAAGACCATAGTTTAATAATATTGACTTGGCATGTCCGATATGAAGATAACCATTCGGCTCCGGAGGAAAACGTGTCTTGACAACCTTGCAGTGTCCCTCAGCAAGATCCTTCTCTATAATCTGTTCAATAAAATTCTTTGAAACAACTTCTTCATTACTATTGTTATCCATTGAAAATATGTCTCCTTTGAATCATTTACTCGATTTCTTCATTCTAACACATCTGCCTCATTTAAGTAAATACCTTTTTATCTATATTATAGAGAATATCCATGCGTTAATCTAACAGAGTGCCCCGTAAACCGTATTTAAAAGCTTTCTCACAAGCTTATCATCCGTTCCGTCGCATTTCTGTATAACATACATAATAACCATATTCTCGACAGGGTCTATTAGAAAATAGTTTCCGGTCCATCCGTCCCAGCCAAAGGCACCAAGCTGCACGCTGCAGCCTGTACACTGTGGGGTATCCATAACACGGCAGAGATTTCCATAGCCATAACCTCTCAAGGTCTCCCATGTAAGATCCCTCCTGCACTGTGCATCAAGCTGGTTGGTTCCCATGAATTCCACTGTATATGGCGAAAGTATTCTCACTCCGTCATAGGTTCCGCCATTTGCAAGCATCATCGCAAATTTTCCGTAATCCTCCACTGTCGATACAAGTCCTGCCCCGCCGGACTCAAATGCAGGCTTCTCATCATAGCCTTCCATTCCGAAATGCTTTTCCGTATCAGGAGCAAACACTCCCGGCTCCACAACCCTGTATATCTGTGCGAAGCGTTTCTTCTTTTCCTCCGGCACATAGAATGCAGTATCCTTCATTCCAAGCGGGTCAAAAATCTCCTTCTGGAGGAAATCGCCGAATCTCATGCCGGATGCCGCCTCAACCACGGCGCCCAAAATATCTGCTTCCGTGCCATATCTCCAATGTGTACCCGGTTCAAATGCAAGCGGCTGAAGGGCTATTCTTCTTATGAAGTCCATCGTTCCCGGCTTCACACCCATATCCTGCTCACCGCTTATCGCATCATACAGCAGAGCCATCTTTCTTCCCGCTTCATCTCCAAGATCCGGATACACTGTTCCTGCTGTCATGTCCATCAGGTCACGGACTAAAATTTCTCTCTTAGCCGGAACGACCTCTTCTCCATCCATCACCTTCATATTGGCGGCAGCGAACTCCGGCAGATACTCAGATACTGGACTGTACATGTCTATAATGCCTCTCTCCATCAGTATAAGCACTGCAACGGAGGTTATCGGCTTAGTCATGGAAAAGCAGCGGAATATTGTATTATGGGACATTTCATAGCCCCTCTCGATATCGGCATAGCCTTTATCAAAATAAAATCTCTCTTTGCAATCCTTAAAAACGGCTACACTGGCTCCCGCCGCATGTCCGTTTTCCACATATTCTTCAAAAAGCTTTTTAACATTTTCAAGTCTCTTGTTATTCATAGCAATTTTCCTTTCTTAATGCATATTTTCATTTCAATTTCAACTATATTATATTGTAACACCGGAATGGTATTTATGAAAGTACATCTTTGTGATATAATGAATTTATCAAGAGTAAAAGGAGAACACCAGCATGAAAAAGAACCACAAGAAGCTTGCAAAATTCATTTTGGCTGCCACCGCCACATCCACTATTGCGTCTTTTGGCGTTGGTTATCTTCTGACTGCCTTCAGTCTCAAGAATAAGGGGTATCTTGCAGATAAATACTGGAAAAAAGAGCCTGTTGACATAAATACCCTTACCCCCGGAACTCCTAAATATATCATCGAAAAGAATTATCTATCATCGTTGGATAGAATGAAGAACTGGTATGGCACTGCCCTGAGGGAGGATATCACCATAACATCGCGTGACGGTCTTAAACTCGCAGGGCATATTTTCCCTGCGAAGCAGCCTGCCCACGACTGGGTTATGCTTGTGCACGGTTACCGCGATATTCCAAGCAATATACTGACATACGCTCTTCCATATATTGAACACGGCTACAACATTTTCTACCTTGAACAGCGCGCCCACGGCGACAGCGAGGGCAAATATATAGGTATGGGGTATCCGGAGCATTTTGACCTGCTCGACTGGATTGATGTAATAGTAAAACGTGACCCTGCTGCCTCGATTGTTCTGCACGGTCACTCAATGGGTTCTGCCACGATTCTGATGGCAACAGGCGAACCATCGCTCCCAAAAAATGTTATATGTGCAATAGCTGACTGCGGCTTCAGCTCAATCCGGAGCGAATTTGCCTTTAACCTCAGGCAGCTGTTCCATCTTCCTGCATTTCCTTCGCTGTACACGGCCGATGTAGTATCACGTATAAGCACGGGGCTTAACTTCAAAAAGGGCAATGTTATAAAATATGTAAAGAAAAGCCACACTCCGACCTTCTTCATTCATGGTGACTGCGATGTATTCGTCCCTACCTCCATGGTATTTGAGCTATATAACGCTGCTGCATGTGAAAAGCAGCTCTATGTTGCACACGGAGCTGCTCATGTCGATTCACAATATATTGACCCTGAATTATATTACAGGCAGGTCTTTGATTTTATTGATAGATATCGTACTTCTTCCCGTCTCTGAAGAATACCGGAATAATATCAAGCGGTGCAGGAACTATGACCCTCTGTCCGCCCTCGTATACCTCTCCTGTATTTGCGTCAGTCCATGCCGCACCTGCAGGAAGGTATACACTTCTCTGCGTAACCTTCTCCTCCATAACCGGAGCCACTAAGATATCCGGTCCGAACATATACTCATCCTCAGTCTCCCATGCCGTCTTATCCCCATCGAAATCAAAGAACAGCGGTCTCATCACAGGTGCTCCCGTGAGGCTTGCCTGCTTCATACATTCACGGATATATGGGCGAAGTCTCTCACGGATAAAAAGGTATTTCTTAAGAATCTCATAATTATCCTCACCAAAGCTCCACACCTCATTGTCCTGACCTGATGTGAGCTGGCGCACATTATTTATGAACTCCTCCTCCCTCTCATACCAAGGTGAACGCTCACCATGCATACGGAATACAGGACAGAAGCAGCCCCATGCAAACCATCTGACCAAAAGCTCCTTAAAATAAGGATCCTTGATATTTCCTCCGACGAAGCCTCCTATATCTGATGTCCACCAAGGAATACCTGCAACACTCATATTAAGTCCAGCCTGAAGCTGCTCCCTCATGGCACGGAATGATGAGTGTATATCTCCGGACCATGTAAGAACACCATACTTCTGGCTTCCTGCCCATGCACAGCGCACAAGGCTCATCACATCCTTCTCGCCTTCTGCCTTTAAGCCATCGTAAAAGCCCTTGGCATATCCCACAGGGTATGTGTTGGTGCACTGTAATGCCGGGCCTGCATAATAGCGGTAATTGTCAAAATCATAAGGTCCATACTCCGGCTCAGCCTCATCAAGCCAGAAACAGCGTATGCCCTTTTTGTAATAATTCTCCTTGCACTTTTCCCATACAAATTTCTGTGCACCCGGATTGGTTGCATCAAAGAACACGGTATTTCCCATCCATGTCATGTGATATGCCATACCTCTATCCGGTGTCACAAGATATCCCTTGTCGCTCATCTCACCGAAGTTCTCGCTCCGCTCATCTATCGTAGGCCATACTGAAACAACCGTCTCAATACCCATATCCTTTAATTCCTTAACCATTCCCTCAGGATCAGGCCAGTCTCTAGGCTCGAACTTGAATTCGCCCTGCATAGTCCAGTGGAAGAAATCAACAACGATAGCATCCATCGGAAGCCCTCTTCTCTTGTGCTCCCTCGCAACTGCAAGAAGCTCCTCCTGATTGCGGTATCTAAGCTTGCACTGCCAGTAACCCATCCCGTACTCCGGCATCATAGGGGTTCTTCCTGTTGCCGCTGAGTACTGCTCCTCAATCTCAAACGGTGTATCACCCGCTGTAATGAAATAGTCAAGCTTCTTAGTGCTCTTTACATGCCATTCGGTCTTGTTGGTTCCGAAAGTCGCCGTACCTATTGCAGGATTATTCCAGAAAAAGCCATAGCCCCTGCTTGATACCATGAACGGAACACTCGCCTGCGAATTTCTGTGAGCAAGCTCAAGTGTCGCCCCCTTTTTGTCAAGGTGCTTCTCCTGATACTGTCCCATACCGAATATCTTCTCATCATCAAACGCCTCGAACCTTGCCGTAAGCTCATAATCTGTTGAGCCCGGAATCGGCTTAAGCTCTCTTGCGTCAACACGTATAGGAACACAGTAGCGGTTTATGCGGTTTCTGTTTCTCCAGTACTCTTCAGTCAGAAGCTCACCACTCTGGTTATAGTAGCTTATCCAGCCCTCAGGTGATATCTTTGCAGTTATCTTCCCATTCCTCATGGTGTAGATTCTGCCTGTCTGATGATACTTCCTGTACTCATCGCCCTTGTACCATGGGTCTGTCGTATCAACCTCCTCATAGCTTATCTCCGGCACACACTCAGGCACCTTTTCTGTAAGAGCCCAGTCATTACCATCCATTACGGCTTCACCTGTCATTCTCACACGGAACGAATTATTTCCCCATGGCTCAAGCCACAATGTATACCTTCCATCTCCTACCACAAGTCTGTTGTTTTCCTGCCATACTCTCATGTAATATCACACCTTCCTCTCTCATTATCTCTGTTTTTAGGTAATTGAAAAAACACAAATCCAGCAATAAACAGTTGTATACCGGCAAAATTGCACAACGTCCGGCTGCAGCACACTAATTTTAGCAGCTACCTGTTATCGCTCATTTCACCGTAGATTACTCCTCTTGAGCCGGTGGCAATAAAGAATCTTCCGAACACCCTCTTATCTCCGTCAATGCTGTTTATGTCTCCGAACATCTGCTTATCATTATTTATTTTCTCGTACGTCTCCCCATCATCAAAACTTCTGAAGAAACCATACACACCGTCAATCACTCCGCATATATACAGTGCTTTCCTGTCCTTTAAGTAGTCTCCATCCCTGTTTCCAAGTCCAAGACCCATCCTGAACACTATGTCTCCCGGCTTAGACAGCTTCTTAAGCTGTGTTGTATCCTCAGCATGGTTATATATCAGCTTATACAATCCGTTCTCGCCTGCCGCAATGTAGATTACACCTTTCTTACCTGATTCTACGCGTATTTCCGTTTTATTTGCTGTATCTATGCTGCCAAAATCAATCCCGGAAAGCTTAACCTGTTTCTGATAAAAATTCTTTCCGCCATCGGTGCTGACAAAGAACTGTCCCGCCTCACTAAAGCCATAAAAGACATCATTGTCCACTCTGTCTGCGAATACCTTGAACTTACCCGGGCAATTATCAATGTTGACCTTAAAATATGTATTTCCACTGTCATTGCTTGCAACCACAAGCTCTGCCGGAAGGTCAATTCCGTCCGCTATAGACCACACTATGTTTTGTGTATCCGGTGACATTGCAACCCAGCCTGCATTAACATTAGGCTCCTCTATTCGGTGAAGCTTCTCATCAATCCTGCCATCCAGTCCATAAGGCATAGGCAGACGTCTGAAGGTCCTGCAGCCGTCATCGCTCCTTACAAGTCCTCCCTTGGTCTTTCTCTTCCAGTTGCCCCTTGCCGTGACGATTACAGTATCATATTTTATATCAGAATAATCCCCATTGATACAGGTTATATATCTGTTTCCCTCAGCGTCATCAAAGGAATTCCTGCATGGCTCATCAAGTTTTCTGAATGCAAACGCTCCAAGGTCACCTACAATGTCAAGCAGCTTGACATCTCCACCCACAGGTGCATACACATTAAGATGAACCGTCTCCTCAATGCCTGTGCACTTATCATGGTATGCCGGGTTATCCGATGTGAACGCGTCACTTCCGAATACTCCTGTTCCCGAATTGAACCACACCTCGTCCTTGTTGAACGGATTAATTTTTATATCGCTGAGCCAGTGGAGAATCGACACCCCTCCATTGTACTCAGGCCTCATGTAGGAGGTATTAAAATGTATCCCGCCCTTCTCAAGTCCCTTAAGGCTTATCTCCCATGTTGAGCCATAGTCATGCGATATGTAGACGCATTCAACCCCCTTTAGCTCGCGACATAGTGTAGAGCATGTTAGCAGCCCCGGTTCACTCTGGCATGAGCATACCCCGCCGAAGCCGTAATCCACATAGCCTTCGGCTCTGGTCTTGTCATCGTCATAAGGCGTTATATCATCATACCCTGCTATTTTTCCGTTCTTAAAATGGTATCTGAGCACATGTCCACCAATTACGTCACCTGTATCACAGCTATATCCCATATCGACAATATAATTATATCTTCCGGTACTGTTCATAGTAACGTACAGATACTTTCCATCATAATCATACCTTGACGCCACATTTCCATTCATCCTGCAATCAGCTATGTCGTAGTCCTTCGGCTGCGCCAGCTCCTCAAAGGTATTTCCCGAATCGTAAGACGCATACAGGCTGTGACCTCTATGTCTGTCATCCGGCCTTGTTGTCAAGCCTGCCGTCCCGGCTACAATTGTAACACCATCCGGTGATACCCATACAAACGTCATATATTCCTCTGTAAGCGGAAGCTTCTCCCAGCTAATGCCGCGGTCACGGCTTCTTAAAAGTCCTCCAGTCTGACTTGCAAAATAGAGTGTATTGCTGTCGCTCTCATCCACAACCAGTCTCATTCCGGTTCCGCGTCCGCTTAGGTTGCCATGAACCATGGTCGGAATGCTTCTGTAGATAAAACTCTCACCATAATCCTCCGATATGCATAGCTTTCCCTCAGGCTTTCCATTGATACCACATGCAATGTACAATCTCCCAGGATGTTCACTGTCAAGTGCCACCGCAATAGGGAATGTCTCCTCCACATCGAGCATGCTCACATGATCAATAAGACTCTTCCAGCGTTTCTCGTCATATAAATATCTGTACACACCACCGATATCTGTTCTGGCGTACAATATCCCAGGCACCTTTTTGTGAAAAACAAAGCCCGTGACATAGCCTCCGCCGGGAATCGGTGCATTGTGATACCGGTACGGTATCTGTGCTGTTATCCTCTCCGTTATCCCTGACATAACAATCCTCCCATCCAAATTTTTCAGATGGTTAGATTGTCTCACTAAATCACGAGCTTTTCTACCCTATTTTTTTTACTTTTTTACTATTTATATTTCGAGGCAATACCTTATAGCATTACATCCATGCTGCAAGCACTCACGCATCGTAACACATACAGCAGTGCTATTACTGTGATACAACCTGAAGCTTCATAACGCTGCCATCATATACCACTGTCACTATAAGCTTATCATTCACATAGTAGCTGGTAAGTCCATCCGGTGTAGAACTAGAAAACATAAATCCATTACTTTCAAGAATATCTCCATAATCCGATACCATATCGGATGTTATAACGGAAAATGTCATAATTCCCCCACCATTGACCGATTCATATCCTGTAAAGTTCCCGGCAGTCATATACGGAAGCTGTGAAAATACAGAATCCTTATTATCAAAATAAGCATATCTGCCATCTGCCGACTCGGATGGCTTTGTAGGCTCCTGTGTCTCAGGCTCAGCGTATGTAAGAATATCCCAGTAATTCTCACCCGCCTCAATAAGCATTGTTCCATCTTTATATATCAAGGTAATGCACATCTTACCGCTTGCAGCTGCGAGGTACGCTCTTGTACCATCCTGACTATTGAGTGTATACTTACCTTCATTTATAACACTCTTAAGATAATCGCTGTAATCTGACTCCTTGGCTCCCGAAAACTTAAGACCTTCCACATAGCTCTCACTAAAATATTCTTCAAACTTTCCTGCCGTGAATGAAGGTAATGTATTAAATACACTCTTCTTGTCTTCAAAATACACAGCGGCACCGGTAAGCTGTTTTCTGGTTGTTGTCTCCTCCTGTGTCTGCCCGGTAGTCTCCTTTGTGGATTCCTTCACAGTGGACTCCTTTTCGGTTGTAGTATCCTTCTGTTCATCCGTCTCGTGCTGACTGGTTGTCTGCGTCTCTGTCCTGGTATATTCAAAGGTTCTGTCAATCTCTGATATATCATCCTTCTTACATGCAGACATTGCTGCCGTGGCAAATATCACCGCCGATAAAATAACTGATAACTTTCCTAATCTTCTCTTCATATACATTCCCCTTTTCGCATAGTCAAATAATTCATAATATACAAATCCATTAATTAAGATTATGTGTTTATAGAACTCTGTGCCAAAGCATGTTATATATACCTAGCTGTGTATAACGTATTATATTTATGCATATCACGACTTTTTGGAGAAGCTTAGATGTTCTTAGAACATCTTGCTTCGTACAACGGAGCTGATATGCATAAATATAATACGTTATACACTCAAAGACTAAATCAGCATATCCTGACACCCGAATCCTTATAGAATATTATACAGTATTATCCTCAAAAAGTGAATACCCCTCTTCTAACCCCATTTTTTTACATATATATGCCTGTACAGCAGATGCCCTGCGGCTGCCGCCAGCACATTGCTTATTCCCATCACAATCCATATTGCGCCCGGATTATCAGTATACATCCTGCCCACCGCAAGCAGCATTGGGATTCTTAACACCCACAGCCATACAAATGACATAAAAAGGGTAAGCACTGTATTTCCTGAGCCGTTGAACACCCCTATATAATTCTGATACAGTGCAAGACCGGGCAGTGTTATAAGAACCACTGCTATATATTTCACCGCTGCCGCCACAGTTTTCCCATCGTTTGACATTATGCCTACAAGCTGCTTTCTCATAGGAAACAGGATAACAAGTCCCGCCATCATCATTAATACAGACATATTTCGGCTGACACTATATGCCCGCTTTGCTCTTTCCATATTTTCAGCGCCTATATTCTGCCCTACAAATGCAGACATTGTAGTTGAAAGTGCCATCACAACAGCCAGAATAATATTGGATATTTTATTTCCTATCGAAAATGCCGCCGATATCTCCTTGCCCTCTTTCAAAATAAGCATCTGTAATATCACAAAACCAAATGAAGCCAGAAGCTGGCCTTCTATGGACGGGCCTGCGATTTTGAACAGCTTTTTTATCTCCTTCGCACTTAATCTCATATCATCAAGGGTAATCGTTACTGTATCTTTACCGTGAAACAGACCTCTTATATAAAACGGAACAATGCTAAGCTGACCTGCAACCGAGGCGGCTGCTGCTCCTTTTATCCCCATTCCGAGCACATTTATAAATACCATCGACGCTGCAATATTTGCCACGGCAGCTACAACTGACAATATTACAGGATACATCATATCCCCTACCGACTGACGTATAGAACAGAAAGCGGCAAATATGAACAAGGGTATCATCTCAAACGAACTCACTCTCAGATATGCTGCTGCCTGACCCAGTACCTCCCCATCCGCCCCCATAAAGCTCATTACAGCGGAAGCAGCAAAGAACATAAATGTATTTATCGCCGCCCCCATCGCAAGCGCCACCCCCACCAGAGCTCCTGCCTGTTTCCCGGCTCCCTCATAGTTCTCTTCGCCCACCATACGGCTGATAAGCGCAACACCTGCTGCAGCAAGACCATTGTTGAATGCAAGCATTATATTTATAATCGGCCATGCTGCTCCCATAGCCGCCTGTGCCGATGCCGAATTGTCAAGCCGGCCGATAAAGAATGTGTCTGTCATATCGAGCAGCGCTATTATAAAATTAGACGCCATTAAAGGAAATGCCGTTGTAAAAAGCGCCTTATAAATGTTCTTTTCATATAATATATTCTCTGTCTTATCACCCTTGGCCTTGTAAGGCTTTTTCTTATATATCTTTTTTTTATAATACTTTTTCCGGTTATGCTCTTCCACCATTTGCAGCATCCTTCTGATTTATTTTACAATATTCTGCCATATATTCAGCTCTTATATTGTTACCAGCCGGCACAATTTTAAAAGCTTTTTTCATAAATTGTATGAAATATGACTATAATATTATAAAGCTGATTCGGAGTTTCTATATGATTCCCAAAATAATTTCAAGGTTAACCTGCTTTCTTATGCTTTTTACCGTCATAGCATGCAGTATTACCCTGCCGGCGCACTGTGATACCCCTGCTGTGAGCGCTCCATCTGCAATCCTGATGGAAGCCTCAACAGGCACCGTGATATACGAAAAAGATGCAGACACAAAGCTTCGCCCTGCAAGCATAACCAAAATTATGACCCTGATACTGATTTTTGACGCTCTTGCGGAGAACAAAATAACCCTTGACGAAAAAATAACCGTGTCCGAGCATGCTGCAAGCATGGGCGGAAGCCAGGTATTTCTTGAACCCGGTGAGACGCAGACGGTTGAAACTATGATAAAATGTATTTCCATTGCGAGTGCTAATGATGCTTGTGTCGCATATACAGATAGTAGACATTATGATATGTACGGATTTCTAAACTTGTAAAATATATTGATAGAACCATCTTTGTTTACTTCAATCTTCTCTATCAGCTCTATCACAATCTCCCTTGTCAACTTATCAATGTCAATATAGTTGATAAAAGCCTCCACCCATCCATCATATTGTGTGCTTATCTCCTTCTCCAAATCTGTCTTGCTGTTTATAAGCTCCTGCTGCTGTTTTAATTCGCCAATCTCCTTGTCATACTCAGTGACATACTTCTTGTAATCGTCTCTTGAAATCAAATCATCCATATAGTTATCATAAGTTTTCTTCTTATACTTCTCTATCTTCTCCATCCTGGATTTGATGTTTTCAAGCTGCATCTCATAGTATGACTTGGTTTCATCATAAGCCTGTACTTTTCTTAGTTCGTCTATCTCCTCCTGTTGTAAAATAGACCTTGCTTCGTTCTTTATAGAAAATAGTACTGCTTCCTCCAACTCATCATAATCTATGCTGTGGCTCTCACAGAAGTTCTTTCCCTGCGTCTTATATGTCTTACACACATATCCTATAAAACCTTTTTCACCACGTCTGGCATACTTCCTTGACATGGCATGTTTGCAGTCGGCACAGAATATAAGCCCTGAAAAAAGACCATTAGGTTCAATATTTTCAACACTTCTTGTACGATTCTTCTGTAATTTCTGCACATCCTGAAACATTTCTTCAGTTATGATCGGTTCATGCGTGTTTCTTACTATAATCCACTTCTCCTTTGGAAGTATTCGCTTATTTTTATCTTTATATGACATAGTATTTACTTTATTCTGTATAAGATGACCAAGATATACTTCGTTGTTTAAAATGGTATGTATTGTCTGATATGACCAGTTCTGCGTTGTATCAATAGCTTTAGAATTGTGATAGTTCTGTTTCAAAACTTCGGTTTTATATAGTGTAGGAATCAATATTCCCTCTGATGACAATATAGAACCTATCTTAGCTTTTCCATAGCCTTCCAAGTAGAGATTAAAGATTTTCTGAACAACCTTAGCTGCATAGTCATCAACTACTAAGTGATTGTGGTTCTGCGGATCCTTTTTGTATCCGTATGGACATGAGGAACCCAAAAACTGTCCGTCCTTCATCTTTGCCTTAAAAGCACTTCTTATATTCTTAGATAAATCCTCACAATACCACTCATTAGCAAGACCATTTATCTGCCTGCTCTTCTTATTCTCAGCACTTTCCGTATCAACACCGTCCACGGCTCCTATAAACCTAATACCTAAATTAGGCAAATCATGGTGCAGATACTTCTCGATATGCTCCATGTTTCTTGAAAATCTCGACTGCGTTTTGGCTATGATTATGTCAAATTCATCCAGCTTTGCATCCGTCATCATTCTTTTAAAATCAGGTCTGTCATCATACAGACCGCTCTCATCATCATCGGAATACACTCCAACAATCTTAAAACCTCGCTCTAACGCAAAATCCGTCAACAGCAATCGCTGGGATTTGATTGATGAACTATCATCTCCTTTATTTACCTTGTCTACGTCCTCTTTACTCAATCTCAGATATAATACTGCACGATTTTTCTCCATATAATTCCTTTCCAATCGTATCTATCAAATATTATATCCTCATATAGCATATACACTATATAGTATACCCTATATGAGGATTGTTTTCTATAATTTTGTATGCTTTTCAATTACCCTTTTCATGCAATCGAATAACTTCCTATCACCATACACAACATTCACTTTTACCTTTTTAACTTCTTTCTTCAATCCGTCCTCACTCATTTCCCAAGCTTAATTTAATAAATAATATTCTTTTTCTACATGTCCTATTACATCATGGACATGTGGTTTTAATGGATTTTACAATCCATTTTTTAATTCATTCTTCTAATGTTCTCATCAATTATTTTAGTGTAATATTTGAATAGAATTTTCACACATAGTTGTGGCTATAAATTCAAAAAGGCAGAAGCCACAAACGTAACCTCTGCTAAAATATTTAATATATTCTTTTTCTTTTTAGATTCCATATCCTATCAAATGATCGGGCATCGAATCACCACCATCCTGCATCATTCCACAACACAAAAAGAGCCACAACCTAAAAGGTATGGCTCTATAAGAAAATATTTATTAAGTTTTCAAATAAAAATAAAAGAACTAGTCTGAAAGTAGTTACACCACAATACAAACTAATTCTTTTATCGCATTAAAGCTAGGTCGCACGGTTACACCCTTTGACCTACAATATGAAATAAGCGCAGGTCACACCTACGCTTATTATTGATGATGAATTAATCTTCCTGCTTCGTAGTCACACCACTATCAGGTCGAATACTGTACTTCGTGGTCACACCTCTATTACAGTATATCCATCTTAACAGATATTATATGTAATGTCAACTCATTTTATAACAAATTTTTAAATCCTAAAATATTTTCATAATCTGTATTGACATTATATATCTTTGTTCCAAGCGTTTTCGCTAAGTCATAAAAATCCTTTTTGAAATTCTGCTTATATCGAAGTAATTGTGATGGAACTATGTCTGCAATTTGCAAACCAACACAATTATCTCCTTTTACAGTAAACCCTAATGAAGCTAAATATTTCTGTGTATCCTCTTTAGCAAAATAAATAGAACCGTTTTGAATATATTCATAAAATGATTTTTGCAAATATGAATTTTCTTTTAATGTTCTTGATTCTACACAAATTTGACCATATGCTTGTTTAGTTTTTAAATAGTGAACATAATTATCTAATAATGCAAAAAATCCAACATCATAATTACTATGAACATTACCCGAATATAAATTTGACATCATGCAATCGTTAAAATATATTCCGATAATATCAATCGGAGAATTTTTTATTAAAGATACCAAATCTTCCCAAAATATATCCCTTTTTTCAGTATCTAATAGAACACTAAATTCTTTTCTGTTCTTTTTCATATCCGCAAAATGAAATATAATGTCAGTTTTACCAAAATGTTTTTGTTTTAGCGCATTGACATTAGGAACAAAAATATCTTCATAATAATTTCGTTCAATTGATATCCCCGAAAAGCAAAAATACGGAATATACTTTGTTGGTTTTGTTTCATCTGCAAATAATAAATATTCGTCCATAATATATCTCCAATCATTGATATTATGTTTTCCATTATATACCAATAATCGACAGAATACAACATATCTTTCCAATATATAGACACATTTATCCCTTGGCAGACCAAATCTCTCAGTCTGCCAAGCTCTTATTATTCCTCGTCACAAAGTAACTTGCAAAGAGTTTCAATTAAGATAATCTCATTCATCTGTATTGCTGTATTCATAACGGACAGCTCAAATTCTGTTCGACTATCACCCTGTAAAAAGTCTGCTTTTTCATATTTGTCCATATTATGTTTTAGCATGTCTCCTATTGATTCCATTTCTTTCATAGATACTTCAGCAATAGTGTCAACTATCTCTTGTCTTGTTATTTTCTTCATCTTATTTTCCTTTCTATTTTTATGCAACATTGTATTATTAAACACAATGTTGCATTTATTTATCTTATTCTGCCTATCTTATAGCCTCTTGTATTTATACTATCAACTGCTTCTTCCATACTCCAATCTTTCATCAGACGTTCAATTCTCTTATCATTTACTAACTGGTCATAAACGCTAGGTGTCATATCCCCCTCAACCTTAACAAGTGCGTCAAAATGCTGCTGAACATTGACATTCTGATTTGTCTTAGTAACAGGTGCGGTATTACCAAATTTAAAATCTATACAAGGTTTAATGTTTAAAAGCTCTTGCCTAAATTTTTCCATCACATCGGGATTCTGGCTAAGTTCCCATAACCTTTGTGTCTGTTCATTGTTGAATACCTTTTCACCGCCATCAAATGCTCCAATAGGGTAGATAAGACATCCATCCTTTTCGATAATCTCAACACCATCTTCATAGATTGGATGTAAGCCTTTGGTTGCTGATTTAGTGCCCGAAGCATAACCCATTGAGATTGTTGTGAACTTATTTGAAGTATTCTTAACAAGCCCAACCTTTTTCTGCTTTTCAATAGTCTCTAAATCTTTCTTGGCTTTTTCTATATCATTCTGTACATTCTTCCATGTACCTGCGTTCGGAAGAGTAGTACCTGACGTGTCATGCGCCATATCACCAAGACTACGATTTGTGGAGCTTGTTGAATTAGAGGCAGTGGTGGTTGTGGTTGTAGGTGTTGCAATTCCTGCATTTCTAACCGCATTAGCAGCTTCATTCGCCTTATCGGTAATTTCCTGCAATGACTGTCTAACAAGAGATAACTGCTCAAGTAATGTACCATTTGCAGAGTTGAACATATTCACAACTGATACGGCAGCGTTATCTGCGTCAAGCTGAAGCTGGTATATTCCCATAGCAGTATAATTGAGCTGGTCTGTAAATGCCGAATTAGCTTCACTGAACATAGTACTATAATGAGATAAAGCATTTTCACCGTGAGTAAATGGTTCTGTAAGTGAATTGCTCATCTGTATACCATATTCTCTGCTAAGTCTGTTAAGATTATCAAGAACGGTTGTGCTGTTCTTATTTACAAGGTCGATAGAATCAGCGACAAGTTTCTCCTCATCATCTAAAGTCTTTTCAAGAGCTTTCTTCTTATCGTCAAGTTCCTTGTCCAACTGGTCTTGACGTTCATCATATACATGGTCGTACAATGTGTCTTCCCAATCACTTTCGGTCTTTTTGAGTTCATCTTCAAGCTCTTTACGTTTCTTGATGCCAGCGAGAGAATTATCATTCTGTAATTCGGCAATCTGAGCTTTAAGCTTATTGATATTCGTTTCATTTTCAGAAACAGTCTTTTCCCAATCGTGTTGGTCTTTCTCTTGCTCCCAAGCTTTTTTACGAGCATCATATAACTCTTCAAGTGCATCAATTTCCTCATCAATGCCTTTCTTGCGAAGCTCAATTATTGCTTTCTTTGCGGCATTATAAGCATCTACAGATTTCCATTGCTTATCATTGAGGTCTTGCATCTTCTCATTGTATTCTTCAACAGTAATCGTTCCCTTAATGTATTCTCCGTTAAGGTATTCAATTTCCTTAGAATATTTACTAATAAGATATTGTGCAGACTCCAACTGTTCTCCATACATGGCGAGAGCAGTAATAGCATCTTTTGTAAAATTACCATTATCGTCAAGAACATCATCTGTGTTGAGTAAATCAACAACACTCTTAGCCTCATCTGATATATTGCCAATAACGTCTGCAATCTTATCAAGTTCGTCCCAATGAAGCTTGTCTATTGAATTTTGGAATCCCTCAATATCAGTCTTGGCTCCAATAATGGCATCTTGAGTTTCGAGTATTGCAGCGTTTAATTCTAACCATTCGTCTGTTCCCTTATCAGTCTGCAAGAACTGTTTACGAAGCTCATTATATTGTTCGGTAAGGACTTTTATCTTCTCGGTTGATTGAGAGATTAATTCATCGTAGTAAGCACGTCCGACAGTTGAACCCCTTGTTTCAAGAAGAGAGATTTGAGACTTAATGAGATTAAGGTTTGAGCCTATTACATCGGTAAGTTCTTGAAATTTGTTCTTGATACGGTCTAGGGCAGTTTCGGTAGACTTTGCAGTAGAGGTAGTGGTTTCAATTTGCTCAAGCATCTTACCCTTTAATGATTCGCTCTTTTTCTCCAATTCTGAATATTCATTTGCGACATCAAGGTAATTTGAAGCCATGAACATGGAATAACCATTATCTTTAAGCCAATTCATTACCTCAATCTTTGAGCCTGTATCCTCGTATATCTTTTGGATTGTCTTTAGAGCCTCCATTTCAATGCCATAAGCATTTATTCGCTCCTTGACACCTTCGATTGCTGCATTGGTTTTCTTAACTTCATTTGATATTGCAAGGTTAGATGTCTCAGCATACTTGTTTGTAAGTGATATGATAGCTGATTCATTAAATGAATAACCATCACCTGTTTTTACAAGTTCTCCTGCAAGACTGTCATAGGTTGCTATGAGAGTGGTTGCTTCATCGGCTGATAATATTTCGCCTTTGCGAACACGGCTGAGAAGGTCGATAAGGGAATTGTAATTGTCCTCATTGTATTGGATATTAAACTCACTGATTTTATTTACAAATTCATCTGCACTGATACCCAATTCATCAAGAAGTGCTTTGTAGTCCTCTGTTGATGTTATGGTTTCTGCTGAAAGTTCGCCCGATGTTGCAAGGTCGAGGAGTTTCTGTTTTGTTGAATCTATGGAATCGTTGTTGAATAGGTCGGAAAAATCCAGATATTTAGATTTATCACTTATGATTTTATTTGCTTCCTGCACTGAATTATTGAAAAATTCTTGAAATTCAGGAAGTGTCGCTAAATAGTTTTCTATTGTACTGGTGATTTTCTGCTCATCACCGATAAACTGCTTTGACGCAATAGAAGTATCTATAAGACCTTGTTTAAATGTCTCAAACTCCTCTGCTGTCTTCGGAATATTTTTACCCTGTAACGCACTTATCGTAAGCTGGTGTGCTACATTCTTGTTCAGGCTGTCAATAGCAGAGCTGTAACCCTCTACCGATTCTTTTGCGTTGTTATATCTCTTATATATTTCCTGAAAAAGCTCATTGTCGGCTAATTCATCTGCCGTGAATACTGTGGAATCTCTAAGTGCTGCTACCGCTTTTCCAAGTGTTTCATAGTTTTGTATCGCACCTTCTATGGTTTTGTTGTTACCTTGTAAGAACCATTCACCACCCCTGCTGGTATGTGTTCCACTGCTTATTATTCCTGCATCTTCTAAGACCTGCCATGCCTTACCTGCATCTTTTCCCATCGCCACAATGGATTTTCCAAAATACTTGTCGGCTGATTTAAGTAAATCTGTTGTTGTAGCATCCACATTGGCAATCAAGTCAATCTGCTGTTCTTTCAGGTTACCAATGCTCACCTGTTTAATCGCTTCGGATAAAGAACCATATTTTTCAACAAGTGTGTCAATCGTCTCACCTTCAAGATTAAGCTTTCTGAGAAGTTCTTCCTGTGTGGATAACAGCTCTTCTTTTGCTCCCGAATCGGTCTTAACTGCATCTGACAACTTTATATACTTATTGGCAAGCTCTGATATCTCATCACTCATTGCCGAAGCTTCATCTGCTGCTTCCTTTGTCTTCTGTCTGCTGTCCTCCAGTTCCTGATTATGCTTTGATACTGCGGAAGAAATAGCACTAAATCCAAGGCTGATCGTCATTAGAGCAACTCCAACCGGGTTTGAAAGTATAGCAGTTTTAATTGTTCGTCCAAGACCAATCATCGCCGCTTTTAGGCTGAACACTGAGGCTGTCTGTGCATTGTTGGCAACAGTCTGTGCGTTAGTTGCATTCGTTAATCCTAATTCCTGCAACTTCTGTGTTACCATTTCCTTTGACAGACCTTGCAGACTCAAAATTCTTACTCTGTCCTGTTGGCTCAGTGATTTACTTGAAAGCACATTTTTAAGCTGTGCATTTGTAAGATTCTGTATTGCCACAGCTATTGTTTTGAGGTACTGGTATCTCTGTGTAAGATTTCCGTTTATCGGCATGTCTTTGACTGCCTTTAATGCAACTCCATACTTTTCAACCTGTCTAGTTGCGGTCATAAAAGCCATTACACCTGTTGTAATAAACTTACCTATCCCAATAGCCACAATACCTCTAAGTGTGCCTTGAATTAAGCCGAATTTATTCGCCACATTTAATAATGCAGTACCAAGATTTGTTACATCACGGACTGTATTGCCATTCACTATGCTCTGATATGTCTCTGTTAATGCATTCTGAAAACGCTGAATTGAAGCCGAAGCCGATTCGCACCATGTCGTATATTCTTTCATAGCTGAGCCTGCACTGTTTATCGCTGTCTCGTAAGCCTTCACACCCTCAGTCTGTAAGCCACTAATAAGTGCCTGACCTGCTGCTGCCCTTGCCTTACCAAAAATTGTCTCCAAAACATTTGCACGGCTGGTATCACTAAGGTTGTCCATGACCTGTGATATTTCAAGTAACTGCTGATAGAACGATTTGAAGGTCTGTCCATCAGCTTCCATTATATCTACGCCCGTGAGACTTAATAACTTCTCCCTTAATGAACTTGCGGAATCTGCTAGACCATCAATCTCCTCCCCAAGCTCCTCAAGTTCTTTTCTTGCGTCCGTACTTGTTGAGGCTCTTAGACGTAATGAACCGATTTTGGCTGTATTGCCTAAATAATTAGTATCATTATAAAATCTGTTTGCTGTGGAGAACATGGCTGCTGCCTGCTCAATGGTTGTATGAGCTTGAGTGAGTGTTCCTGCCGACAATCTGATTGCCTCCGCTAACCCTTCCGCATCTATCGAATATCGGTTTGACATTTCATTTATCAAATCAACATAAGCTTCAAGCTTTTTATTCATCTGCTCATCAGTATAGCCACCTATTTCATCAAATGAAGCTATAGCTGTCTTTATTGAACCTATGGCACTATCAATATTAAGATCACCTACATTAGAAAGTACTGTGCTCCACTTTCCTCCAAGCTCCGCATCATCCAGTGACCATCCCATCTTCTTAAACTCTGTGATGGCATATATCAGTGAATCAACCTTAACATTAAGGTCTTTCGCCTTGCTCATAGCTCTGTCAAAGTACTTATACAGTGCGTCTCTGTCCTCAATCTCATCGGTCACTTTCTGTAAATCAACCAATCTGTCATCTAATGACTTTGCCTCAGAAGAAGCTTGTCTTGACTGATTTATCATTGTGTATACGAAGCTTGCGCCACTGGAAAAGTTCGCATACCGCTTGATTGATTCTTTGAACTTACTGCCCCAGCTCATTGTTGCATAGCCGGTTGCTTTAAGTTCCGTTTTAAATGCAGAAAGTTCGCTTCTTACTTTTCTTAAATCTGCTGTGCTTTTTGCTATATTGGCAGAATTGAGCAGACTGTTGTATTTCTTAGTTAAATCCTGATTGCTAAAAAGCTTATTATACTCTTTCGCAACAATTTTCAGCTTGTTAATAAGCTGTTCCTTCTTTACCTCAAAGTTGAGAGGTACTTTATTAGTATTTGCAACTTTCTTAGCAGTATTTACCGCCTGATTCGTTGCGTTCTGGACATTCTTTTTATTTATTTTCGGTGATAAATTTACGTTATATGTCCTTCCCTTTAACTGGTCATTTATCATCTTTCTTGTTCTGCCTAATTGCAGTTTACCAATTAAGGGAACAAATAAATCTCCAAGCTTCTTAATGTCCTGTTTTATTCTTGTCACGCTCTTTGTCTTGTTAAGAGCTGCTATCAATCGTAGAAAAAAGTTATTTTCCAAAATTATCCTTCCCCAAAGAACTCTATGTCTTCGTAATTTTTATAAACTTCGCTAATATCATAATCATATCCTGTACTGTCATCAACCACAGCACGCAAATAAACAGTTGACCACACTACCGCAACCACAGTATAAATTAAATCCTCATAACGGATTCTGTCACCTCTTTTAAGTCTCATAAATCGTTTCCTTTTTGTATGGAATGTTTGATTGAAAAATCTGAAATTGGCGTAATGCCGAGAAAATAAAAATAGAATTTATGAATTTGTAAGATAGTCTTTTAACGCTTCAAAATGCTTGGGATACAGCTCCGCTAATCTGCCTGTCTTAAACAAACTTAGCGTATTCTTGTCTATGCCTGTGACCTTGCAAATATAACACTGCTTCTCACGTTCAAGACGTTCAATAAGAATGTTTCTTAATTCATTCTGTGTCATGTACAAGCCTCCTTTGTTATAATAATTTCTGTAAAAAATTCCTTAAAAAAATTGGGATTTTCACGGACAGACCGTGTTTGAGGCAATCTGTCCGCTTAATCATTGTCCATTGTTTTGAATACACTCGATACTCTGCCGGTAACACCATCGTTTGAAAACGGTGCATCGGCTATATATAATAAAGACTACCGCTTGCTCAAGGCAGTAATCGTTATTAACGTGTGGAGATTTTTCACTCCATAATACACGCATCCTGTATGGACGATATGCAGGGAATTGATACTCAGTACCAATCTAAAGTACTTATATCTAAATATGCTTTTTAAATTGATGTTGGAATCTGCACCAAATTTAAGTATTTTTCAAGCCTGTCCAAATCTTCACTTATTAAGTTAATTTGTCTGTTCTTAAATCTGCTTAAATCAATTTTACCTATGCCGGTTACTCTTGAAATTGCAACGGCAGACAATCCTCGATTCATAACATCGGACAGCTTATTTCTTATATCTTCCTGATTCATCGTGTCCTCCATTACAATAATCATTATGACAAAAGGCATAACAATTATTTCTTTCCCTAATAAGAATTGACAGTTTTCTAATCAAATTGTTTTTTTCAAAGGTTTTCCTTGCATTTTTGCGTATCACTATATGCGGTCAAAATGCCGAATTTTCACCCGGCATTTCTCCTGTTAAATTCCTGCTGTTTATGACACAACGCACTACCACACACTTTCATATTTCCGACCTTAATAAATTTTTCTCCACATATAATACACTTGGAAATTTTTCTCTCTTTATTATGTTCGTAGAAACTTAAAATAGGGTTTTTATCGTTTTCTTTTATAGTATATTCCACCTTGTCTCCTTCCGGTGAATTAACCTTAACAATTATACTATTGCGATTGCTTTCAACAGATATTGCTTTATTTTTCTTCAATCGTTCAATACCTTTCATAGCAACACAAATTCCATCACCTATAAATTTATCCAGTTTTCCAAACGTCAATACAGATTGTTTGTTGCTACCGATTATCACTTGATTATCTTTATTTTTTTTAGTCAAAAAAAGAAGTATAAACAAAAGTTCTCTATCGTTTGTGCAACCCTTTCTATATTCCAAACTGTCAATCCAGCTTAATTCATTTCCATATATGGTTATATCTTTAGCATTATTTATGTTTTCTTCTAATTTCTTTTCCACATTTCTAATGTCAGCATTTTCCCGCTTCTCATAATGTGCTCTCCTTTTTGGTATTACTTCACCATTTTCCAGATTACTCTTAATGTTCTCAATTATAACATCTCCAAAGCAAATCCAAAGAATATTTTTACCACCTTCAATATTACTTTTCTGTAAATATTCAAACTCTATTAAATTCTGAGCCGCAATATTTCTGTCTCCGTCAAATATATTCAATATCATCTTAGAGCACAAATCATAAAACACATCATATCTGCTGATTTTTTCCTGTGTAGCATCCGATTTATCCATTTGTCCTATTATGTTCTCAATTTTCCATATCATCTGCTGCTCTCTGCGTTTTAAATCATACATCAAGTCTGCAAACTCTAAATATTTTTTACTTTTAACCACAACCTTTATGTTTTTATTACACAACATAGCTGCATCAAAATTATCTGCTGAACTCCATGCATATTTTTTATTGGCTGTATTTTTCTCAATATATCCACATATTCTGTCACAATTACTATTGGATTTTTCCTTGCAACTTGCTTTTTTCTTATCTTTTGCATAAGCGAAAAAATATGGTGGTTTTTCTTTTTTTAACTGTTCATATTTATCTTTATATTTTCCAAGAGATATATTATGCTGTGTTTTCGGGAAATCTATTGTAAGGTTATTATAACAACTCATAACCTCATTAAATTCCTCATCCGTATCATCATTATTATAATTTTTTGTCATAACATTGGATATATCACCGATATTGGAATTATCCATACTTGCTACAAGAGCATTATATATTGCCTTCTTAGTTACCTGAGATTTTACAGGGTCAAACGGTTTATAATAGAGTATATTTTTATCTTCTGGCACACATTCAATTAGCGTTTTATTTGGTGTAAGGAGTACCTCGTCTCCATCAACATCAAACATGAGAATACGACACAATAAATCGTGACTGCTAACTATGGTATCACACCCATGAAACCATTCCTTACACATTTCCAGTTCAGCACCTTTTACAAGGTTTCTAATTCCATGCTCCATGTACAAATGTGGAGAACGCAAACAATCTACTCTGCCATAGTCCTTGTCATTGTAAAAACTATTGTATACATAGTTCTTTGGGATAATTCCCTTTGGGTTTTCGATACTGCAAAACAACCACTCACAAAATGCATATAAATCCGGGCATATATACGAATACAATGAATCCTTTAATATAAGCTTATTTCCACATGCCTTCTTTCGCTCAGTCCTGAACTTATCTTTCATCTTCTCCTGAATATATTTGTCCTGAATCAGACCAGGATATAATTTAATTGCATCTGATAAATACGGCTCATTGAGAATTTCTGCAATGAGTGCTGCATCCTTTTTAAGCCCCGATAACCACTCCAACGTGTCCTTGCAAAGTTCCTCAATTTTATCGTCAGTCAACCTCTCGGACGATAATGTTTGAATAAACTGATAACTTGTTTTAGCATATCCCTTTGGTTCTAAATCAGCAAACTTATTTATAGCAACCTTCTTACCTGCTTCCTTAAAATTCTTTTTAAAGTCGTCCATCGAATTATAATATTTATACATCTTAACCTGCGAACCTGTTAAAAGCACCTTGATATTTTCATCAATTACATTATGTTTATCGCCCCATACATCCTTAATTATAGGATTCGGTTTAACACCTTCAACCTCATCTAGCTGTAAAAATTTAACATAATCAAAAGGAAATACACACCCCTTTATATGTCCACATCGTATCTGTGCCGTTGTGGGCAACACTCCCGGAAGAAAAATACCTGCTCCATCAGTCTGAGGTATTTCTATATCTTCTCTTCTAACCTCAATACCCGTGACAGTATCATCATCATGGTCAATACATTTTACTTCTTCATTTATAATGGTCTTGAAATCGGGAACAACCAGGCATTCGTCAATGTTTATTTCATATTCTGCCGATTCAACCGATGTAGAAAGCAGCAAACCATTATAAGCTAATCTCTTGCCTGTATTACAACCGCCTTTTTCATTGACAACTTCATCCGGCAGACCAAATGTAATCTGCTTTTCATGTGCGTTATAAAAAGCTTCGTTTATAAGTATGGATTCGCCACGTTTCATCTGATTTGTGGTGCTGGAATAGAATATGTAATGCTGTTCTCCTATATCCAATCCTCTTTCCACAATCTGCCTTAATATCTCATTTTGCTTATCCGTTTTAAGATAAATAATCTCCATAACAAGCGGATTTTTCTCATTGAAATCTGTAGCATACCTTATCATTTCACTCTCAAATAAGCTTATCTGCTTGTCTATATTTTCATGCTCTGTTTCCTCGATTATGTTCCCATCACTGTCATAATCGTATAGAAATAAGCGACTTCTTTCAACTTTTCTAACACCACTGTACGAAGCAATCAGCTCATCTCTTTGTTCCTTTAAAAAGGCTTTTTCCCCTTTTCCCTCTTTGTAAGCATTATTAAACTTGCGCTCCTTATCCGTTAATGTGTCAAATGTGCTTAACTTGTAAATTCTTACTCGTCTTGGCTTAAAATCATTCTGTTCTCTGTTCATTCAAAATCCTCCAAATTATAATATTTCTATATATGTGTTATTCTCTGTTCGGAATTTAAAATCTTGGTTTTATGTAAAAAAATACCAACCATCTTTATATTGATGGTTGGTATTCCAAGCTTTACCTTATAAATTTTACAGAATAAAATTGTGTTTTTTCACTTCTTAACAAAGAACATTTTTTTAAATTGCAACTTTTACACTTTCTATTTCTTATTTTCTTCTTTAACCACTTCAAATTTTTTTCATATGCCTTTTCAATTTCCGCTTCTGGAAATCTTTCTTTTATTTTATCGACTATAGCCTGATGTGTACAACAAAAAACAATTGTGCCTTCTGGTATCATCTTATACAACATCTCCAATTCTTTCACAAAAACCCTTTGTGGACACTTATCAAGTTTTCTTTCATTCCTTACCTTCTGATTTATCCATACATATTTTTTTGCAAACGGAATATGTCCACAAAACAAATAAGTGAATCCTTTATTTTGTTTACAATTTAGTATGTGATTTATTATATAATAGCTTACTAAAATAAATATAATTATTTCTAACAAAAAAGCATATCTTTCATAAATCATTTCAAAAATCAATGCAATCAAACATCCTAATGTAACTATCAGATAATCTGTTTGATTATTATAAAAAAAGGCTTTTAATCGTGACTTAAATCGCTGCATTTCTTTTTACCTCCTATAATACTATATCACTTTCATCATCAACCAGCAATATTTAATTATCAAAGACCATTCTTGCCAAATTTCCACTCTATATCCTTTACTTAAATCATTACCTTTAACCTCATTCTCCCACCCTCCCCATACCACCAATACAATTTATCCTCTGAAATTATCGACCTCAAATTAACCCCATTTTCAATAATTTAACCCCTTACATAGAGCACTTTTTTCTTTACTTGAAACTGTGATTTCATTGGCTCATTTTTGACGTTTCCATGCTCTAAACTCAATGATATCTGCTGCTCCACCATTGTTTACAAGCCGTATTCTGAACTCCTTTAACTCCTCAAGACCGAATACTGTATTTTGAAGTATACCAGCAGCAGATGTTGTCTCTACTGCATGTATACTCATGTCTGTAAAAGATATATCTGTAACTCTGTATAGCTTGTCAATTATCTTGATGTATTTTATCTGTGTTATATTATCCGTTATTGTTATCACCTCAATTCTTTTTTATATAAAGCGTCACCATACTTGAAGTCGCTTTATATGATAAGTCAAATCTATCTATGTGCATCATCATAGGGATTGACTTGATTAGTCCAAGCGGAAGAATCATTTGTTTTACTGACCGCCCGGTTGGGCTAATCATGTGTTTCCAGAATTGGAAACATGAATTTCTCTCTATTTTGTGCAATCATCTCTGCAAGCATCTTCTAATTCAGGAATTGCTTTCGCCAAACGCATATAATTGTTCATGGTTTGCTTTGTGATTCCATATGTAGTAGCAAGATTTGATTGGGTAGTAGGCTCGCATAATGTTTTTGGCAAAGTAAAAATTTTTTCTTTTGGCACTGTGTATTGATTTCCATGATTACCACCTTTTTCAAATCCATACCAATCATTTAAAAACTGAAAACACTTACCAAGCTTTACATGATTAGGATTACCAATTCCACGCTGACGAATATTAGTTTCAATAAGATCCTTTAATACCTTATCATCATTTTCGTACTTTCTAATGTCCACCATAATAATAGACAATCCAAGTTCCTTTGCAGCTCTTACACGCTGATGACCTGATACAATAACCATATCTTGTGTGATAATGATGGGTTCTATATTTCCACGTTTATTTTCTTTTATACGTTTTCACATAGATTCAAGGAGCCTTTTCATTGGTTCGGTAAGCTTTCGCTCAATCTATCAATTCTTAAATTTATAGACTACAACATCTTGTTCAATAAATCTCTTTTAAACTTATCTTCCAATTCTGCCTTATCAACTCTACTCATAAAAGCATCAAATGACTTACACAATTTGTCATAGTCGATTGTAGGCTTATTACTTTTGATATTTAATTCTCTTCTGACACGTTCCTGTGCTTTCCTGCCTCTTACTGCTTTGTCAGCACGAGTATGTAATTTATTTGGTGATACAGTTAATTGTTCGCCCTTTTTATTTACAAGTACAGCCTTCCTATCCTCTGTAATCGCAATAAGTTCACCATAGGTATAACTTGTTGGATTGTGTTTTACCGGCATATAATATGTTCTTCCTATTTTCAAATTCTCTACTTTCATATTAAAAAATCTCCTTTATCAATCTTCATGCATATCTGCATACGCTTGTTGTTTTTTCTGTCCAATTTCAGATTCCATATCTTGATACAGTTCATACTGCTCACTTGATGGAATATTTGAATTGTCAATCTGTTCCAATAATTTATAAAATTTTTCATATACTTTTTCTATTGTTATCATAATATCTATTCTCCATCTATAAGTGAAAAATTGTAAACTTATTATTCCGATAAATAGTGAGTGCTTATGTCGGATGCCGATAGGCAGCCGACATACCCTCTCTTTATCGAAAAGAATAATCAGTTTAATTCTATTTTGAACCATCTAAGGTACGCTCAAATTAAGTATCTATTAGATATATTCTTTCGTTGAAAGATTTGTGTAGCCATAGCGGAACAAATCTTTTTGTTTCTGGAACAGAAACCCACTATTCAAGAAAATAACATCCATTAGTAATAATCCCTCTTATCTGGTCACATACTGCATTAGTAGGAATATTTTTATCCTTTACACTCTGCGATGCAATTTTAATATCATCCAATGACATTCTGTATTCTTTCATAAGAACATCAACAAAAGGTTGTCTGAATTCTATCAGCTTATCCAGTTCCAACTTATGATTGTTATAATTGGATGCTCTGTACTGCTTTTCCTTATAAGCAAGTTCATTGATTTTCTTCTCATGCTTTGCTATGCAATTTAATATGTACTCTTTTGTAAGAGTATTTGTATTCAATTTATCTTCCATTTTTAATCTATAACTTCTATCCATGTCTTATCTCCTTAATGGGTGTCTGCGTGGCAGCCACAAATGATATTTGTTCCGTTCCTTGCGTCACTACACAAAATCATTGAATCTCGTATGATTTTTATATGTTTTCAAAAAATGACACCTTATATTCGTAATATAGGGTTATGTTTATTGTTACGATTTTAAAGTGTCATTTTTTATTTTGTAAAATCAAATAGACTATCTAGCTCGTCATTACTCTCTAAAAATCTTTCTGTTGAGAAAACCATATCTTTATGACCTATTTTTATAAGTTCATTCTTCAATATATTTTGTGCTCCTAAATAAGTTTCTTCTTCAACATTTGGTTTAAAAGGTTTTCGTGGTCTTGGAATTATTTTTCCATCCTCGATGTTTATGCTAATCTAAATTTAGGTCACATGGCTCATTGAAATCTAGGTCACTCCAGACTTTTATGTTATCCTTTATCTAGCAAAAGATAAAGGAGGCTGAAAGGAGTGATCACACTGATCATCAAACAACGTATCATCCTTGCCCATATAGATGGCATGAGCAACCGAGCCATTGCAAATCTTCTCCATCTCAGCAAGGACACCGTTAACAAGTATGTTAACGAGTATAATGAAAAACGCGAAGAATTACTTCGCATGAATCCGGATATGGATACCTCGGAAATCATACAGGCTTTTATTGAAAAGCCGACTTATGATTCCAGCAATCGGATTCCCTCTAAAGCTACGCCGGAGCTTTTAGAAGCTGTCGAGAAATGTCTTCAGCTAAACCGTGACAAGCGTCTCATGGGGATGCAAAAGCAGACCATGAAAAAGATCGATATCCACGACTATCTCAAAAAGCAGGGGTTTGATGTAGGTTATTCTACTGTAAAAAGAGCAACCCAGTACCTTGAAACCAAACACCAGGAAGCTTTCATACGGCAGGAATATATGCCCGGTGAGATCTGTGAGTTCGACTGGGGAACAGTCAAACTTGATATCGGGGATTCCGGTTACCAAAAGTATCAAATGGCTGTCTTTACCTCCGCATACGGAAATTTCAGATATGCCCGCCTGTATCTGACACAGGACACTGCCGCATTTCAGGAATCTCATGCAGATTTCTTTACTTACAGCCATGGTGCTTTTCAAACAATGGTCTACGACAACATGCGGGTTGCTGTCAGACGTTTTGTAGGGCTTACCGAAAAGGAGCCCACAACAGCACTCACAGAGCTGTCCATCTATTATGGTTTTAAATTTCGTTTTTGCAACATTTGCAGCGGAAACGAAAAGGGACATGTAGAACGCAGTGTCGAGTATGTACGACGTAAAGTTTTTGCAGGTCCCGGATGCGATAAGTTTGATTCTCTGGCAGAAGCCAACAAGTTTCTGTTTCGTGAATGCATGAAGCTAAATGCAAAGGCTATCTACGATGGCTCTGTTCCGGCAGATACCTTTGAAACTGAAAAGGAGTTCCTGCTCCCGGCAATGCCGAAGTTTGAAAGCTGCATGAAGAGCAAAGGCAAAGTAGATAAGTATTCTACTGTCATGGTTTCCAGGAATCATTACTCCGTTCCGGATACCTATGTATCAAAGGAAGTGGATGTCCGCCTTTATACAGATAAAGTTATCATTTATCACGATGGAAACATTATAGCCAGACACGACCGGAATTTCGGGATCCAGCAATGGAAGATCGATATCTACCACTACTTAAGAACCCTGAAAAGAAAACCGGGTGCCCTGCATCAAAGCACTGCACTGCTTCAGTCGGACACCCAAATAAAAAACATTTACGAAAAGTATTATAGCAAAGATGTCAAAACTTTTCTAGAGGTTTTAGATGTCATATATGAATATGGTGTTGCCGCCGTCTCTGAAGCCTTAGGCAAGATTGAAAAAATCTCACCTTTTGATATGAGCGCGGATAAAATAGCACTCATATGTGCCAAAAAGGAAGAAGATGCAAAACAAACAAATATAAAAACTGACCGCTTAAGTGAGAAATCTAAAACAACACTTTCGCAATACGACCGCCTTCGCAAAGTTCAGAACCAGTCAGAAAGGAAGGTGGTATAATGAAGGCAAAAATCCAACACGAGATCCAGGAGTACTGTAGTCTGCTAAAACTGAATGCAATCAGTGAGCATTTTGAAGAAGCAGTATCAAGCGCAACAGACTATGAAGGCTTTCTGCATCAGCTTCTTCGTATGGAAGTAGATGCTGAGGAACAGCGCGCAAAAGAACGCAAAATCAAGGCTGCCAAATTTCCATACCGGAAATATATCGAAGATCTTGAAATTGATCATCTCCCTGAAGGAATGCGAAAACGATTACCGGAATTATGCTCCCTTGATTTTATCAGAGAAGGGAAAAACATCATCATGACCGGTAATCCGGGAACCGGCAAAACACACACTGCCATTGGTCTTGGAATAAAGGCCTGTGAGCAGGGCTACCGCGTCTTGTACACAACCATTCCTTATCTGGTCACAGAATTAAAGGAAAGCAACAGCAAGCAAAAACTCCGCGCGTATCAAAAGCGTTTTGAAAAATACGACCTGATCATAGCGGATGAACTTGGATATATATCCTTCGACCGGGAAGGTGCTGATCTATTGTTTACAGTACTTTCCCTGAGGGCATCCCAGAAATCGACCATTATCACATCAAACCTCACCTTTGAACGGTGGGACGAGATATTTGGAGATGCTGCCATTACAAGTGCAATCGTTGACAGGCTTACATATAAGGCCTATCTGATTGATATGGAGGGCGATTCCTACAGACTTCGGGAAACACTTCGCAGCAACGGAACCGACTTCGAAACTGTAACTAAGTAGTAACTGCACCTGCGGAAGGAATGCGGCAGGTGCCAAACCAGGTCAAAAGTGACCTAATTTTCAATGAGCGGTTGACCGATTTTTCGGTTGACATATGCACTCGACCCATGACCTTGATTTTATTTCATCTTCCCATTGTTTATATTCAGTCTGCCATTTTAAAAATGTGTTCTTTGCATTTTCATCTATAACTTCACATATTTTTTCATTCAATAATTCTTTTTGCAATTTTGCTTCAAGTTCTGGGTACGCTTCTCGAACTCCTTCGGGAGTATAGATAATTTTGATTTGCTTAAAACAATGATCCCATCCGTAATATTCATACAATAATTCGTTGACTTTCTGATAATATTCTTGCTGTTGGAATCTTAGAAAAATTTGTATCATCTTTTCATATTTATAAATGTTATGTAGCACATAATGTTCAACTTCCAAAATCTGTCTCTTCTGATTGTCTGTGGCTTCAAAGTATTCATCACAATGTTTTTCGGGATTCCATTTAACTATCATAGTCTGAATTTCATATGTAATGAGTTTTCTACTTTTTAAACTATTCAATGCAGAGAAAAGAATTTCTTCTAACTTTTTGTTGCATCTTTGGTAAAAATGCTTTACTTCCCACGGTGTGACTGTATAATCAAGATTTGTTAATTCTTTTTCTGTTTTCTTTCCATATTGGTCATTGACAATTCCAAGTAACCACCACCAGTTACGTTTTGTAAGTGTTCTCGTAAATCCTTGCTGTGTAGAAAGATACTGCAACAGAACAACCTCTATGTACTTAACATAAATCGAATTATTTCCTAATTTTCGCTTATCTTCCTTTGTTAATGGTGTATCATAAATATCTGTAATAATAAATTTTTGTCCTGATTTTTCCCAATCAAAATATATTTTCCAATCCTCTAACTGTAGTTTTCTTGCTTTACCGCCTTTTTCTGGCTGTGATAATAACTCACACATGACTTTGTAATTTTTTACTGTCAAGCCGATTGTCAGTTGCGATGTATCAATATCTCTAATTACAGATGGTGTATTTCCTTGTTTAGTTTCTTCATTCCATTCCGTCTTAAAATTATCAATAGATGCAATCCATACCTTTTTCAACTGCTCCATATCTGAATACTGTCTCTGTCTATCCAGAATATCCGCAATATTTATTGCAAGGATTTTATCAAGTAAAGGATCTAATCCACACGCATACTGCTTTAAGACATTTTCGTCTAATTCAATATCTTTGAATTTATCAGCATTCAAAATTGTTTCTTTTGCATATGTTACTGCTCTATCTGTATTTTCTTTTATTTCATCAAGAGTAGGCAATTTTTCTATTTGATCTGCTTCATCTGGAATTGCAGAAGTGTAATTCCTGCCGGTTGTAACATAGAAAAATCGTTCTAATACTTTTGCTGTCTGATTTTTGTTACATGGATTTATACAATCCATATAGTCTGTTCTTTCTTCTGTGATAATAATTCATTCCTCCAATCATTCTATTTAATATAGGCATAATGCCATTTCTGACACTATGCCTGTGATTCCGTACTCTGTAATAACCAACATCTTCATTGGTATGTTGTTCCGTTCAATATGTAGTAATCAGCATCTTCACTGATAATTTTTAATAAAAGGGGAAAATTATGTGCATCTACATTAGATGACATTGTAGCCAATCTCATTCATTGGCAGACTTGCTACTCTCACCGCAAATATATCTCTGTTACCTTTTCTACTCTTTGTCAGAAGTTTTCGGCAACCAATTCATATAAGCCACAAATAATGTTGCTTCATCCACTTGATTTGCAGATGCAATGTTATAAAAATCATTACGCATTAATGCCCATCCTTCATCCAATGGCATATTGTGTGCAACAATGAAATTATTTAAAATTTCACACTGCTTATCCCATTCTGTCTGAGACATACTATTGAACTCTCTATAAATCTGCTCATCAGATGCCTTACCTCCTGTTAATAATCTTGCAATTTTACATTGTCTGTTACTAGGTCTTTCCATTTTGTTTGTCCTCCAAATTTTTATAGGTGAGAATCAGCCTTTCGCTGATCCTCTATGTTAATGTTTTGATGGGATAGGAACTTACCCTATCAGGACTTCCATCTATTTTATATATTCTCCACTTGAAGAATAATTTTTACTGTTCTGATTCAGTCACGACAGTAACATTGATTGCCTTTGTTCCTTTTTCTGTGTCAATTACATCAAACACGACATTTTCATTTTCTGATAATGTCTTAAATTTCTCTTCTGTGTTAATGCCCGAATAATGTACAAATACGTCTGTACCATCATTCATTGTCAAAAATCCGTAACCCTTCTGATTGTTAAACCATTTTACTGTACCTTTGTTCATTTCTTAAATCCTCCGTTTTGTAAGTATTTGTTCTATATATTAAGGTAGGAATAAGCAGTTTCGCTTGTAATTTCCTTTATCAATCAAACTGACTGACCTATATATATTCATTCTCTCTTTATGCTAATAATCTTTCACTGAAATCTTCATACAACTGCTTTGTGACTGTTTCCATAACAACACTATCACTAAGCTGCAAAGTTATGTCTATATCGTCATAGCAGTAACAACTTGCTTTTCCAATCGCAATATGCAGTTTATTTTCTGCAATTTTTTCATAAGTAAAATCTATCGTATCTGCAAATATGCCCGAATTGGTGTAAAACTCCAAATCTTCCTTAAATTTTTCATCAGATATTTGTTCTTTTATACCTTCATCATGATTCACTACTGCACTTGTAACTGATACCAAATTGTCTGTGATAGTTTTCAATAATTTGTTCGCTGTTGTTTTCCTCATAATGTACATTATCCTCACTTCTGATTTTCCTGAACTTTCAATGTATCCTCCAACCAACGCACTGTGCCATCCTTGTTGATTGGAATTTCCACACAATTACCACTTTCATATTCAAGCACTTGTGATACTTTGCCGTTCTCTGCTTTAATAAATCGCTTTACCATAGCTGTACCTTCCTTATAGATATCCTCTTATTTACCTGATAAATCCGACTGAAATTACATTCCTGCGTCCATTTACCTCATTGTTTTCAGGATACATATAAAGATTTACAACTCTTGATGACGGCATCTCAAACCAGTCCTCATAGTCTTTCACATTTTCTACTGATTCAATTTTAGAAATATCAACATATATACGGCTGTTGATTTCCATTGGATAAAGAGGTGTTCCATCTTTCTTGTAGTCTATTGGCATTCTCCTATCATTGCCGAATGACAAAAGCTTTGTATTGCCAACCATTTTGCAATCAGTGAAATATAGATTGCCAAGCTCGACACTTGTTACAGACTGGCTAGTCTCTTCAAGACATCCACTGTTTATATGTATCTGAAACCCTTTTCCACTCTCATTCTGTGCCTTTAATAATTTTGATAATTCTGTAAGTTCCATTGGTAAATCCTCCAATTTGTTTTTTATAGGTGAGCAAAGCTCCGTCACCCACCTATTATTATTTTCTCTCTTTTATTCATGCTTCTTAAAGAAAAGCATACTTATTTCCATAAAGGGCTGATTATACGGCTTGATCACAATATTCTTTGAGCCTGATTCCTCATCGTCCTTAACATAAATCTCATTTACTGAATCGTCCGTAACTGGAATCTCAAACTGTGTAAAGTCATCACCTATATGCAGCTTCCAATCCTCCTCATCAAGAGTATTTATATAAGTACGAACTGGATTATTTATCTTCAAATCAAAACCGAATACGTCGGTAATCCTTGTTAAAATACAGTAATATCCGTTTTTCTCATGGATAACATCATCTAAGAAGCCCTTTAATTCGTAAACATCCATCTCGTTATAATCTTTTGTCTCAACCAGACTACCCGAAGTATTGATAATCATAAGAAATAATTCCAGATCATCCTTGAGCTTACATGTGATGTATAATGTGTCTACCTTTGAGTTATACTCACCCTCAACCATCTCAATGTTATCTTTCTTGATGTAATATACAACATCATCAAACATGGTACATGACTGTGAAAATACATACTCGTCACTATATTCTTTACATGTATTTACCTGCATAGACATAATTACCTTTCCATCAGGTGTACGAAGCCTAAGCCTTGTTAGGCAAAAATCATTTACCACATTGAGCAAATCCTTAGTCTCTACTTTCTGTCCACTCTTTACTGCAGTAATAATCTCATTCATTGTTAAATCCTCCAATTTATTTATTTTGAGGACTGACTGCATATCAGTCCTCTATATGTGTTATATTCTCTCTTTACTTGCTGATTCTTTTTGCTTTTAATACATTCGTGATATTTACGCTGTGCTTTCCGTATGCTTTTCTTAGCACTACTGTTAATAATCAGCAACTTTCCTGTTCACAGCCTAATCCAACTCACGCATAAGGTCTAAACTAATTTTCCTACGCTTATTATTCTTATTGACAACAGGTACTTCCTTCTCATCTTCAATCTCTTCTAAGTCATCAAGAATACTAAAGGATTTTCTCTTATTAATTCTCTCTTTCTGCTCACTCAATGCTTTCTTTCCCAAATTACTAATGTAATCAACTGGATATCCGCATCCTGACGCACAGACAATGTTTGCAGTTCCATTAAAGCCCATAAAAATATTTTCAGGATTCCCTACAGCCTTTACTATCTCTTTCTCATTTATATGGTTGTCCTTCTGATTGATAATACCTATATGAGCAACTATCCCATCATCATTGAATGGAAGAAATATGTTCTTTGCTGTTAAAGCGTTTATCATGTCCTGCGTTGATACCTTCTCTGATGAATCCGATTTATCACAGCGCATAGCTATGTAAAAGCTTCCATGATCTGAAAGCATGTTATATTTTTCGGAATCATCAAAGTTTGATGTATTTGATGCTGAATTATCAGTAAAAAATGCATCCAGCATATTAATAAGGTAGAAATTGATTTTATCCAGGTCATTACAATAATCGTTATTTACAAAAAAGATTGCTCCCATTTCCGGGATTTCCATAAGCTCTTTCGCTGCATTATATGCATTCAGTCTCTTTTGAATTGGCTCGTCCAATCTCGGCATCATCAACACCGCACATACAATCTTATCTTCTAACTGACACGCAATATCAGCTAACATAGGTACACATGCTGATCCGGTGGTACCGCCGCCTGTAGCTGTGAATAAAATAACCTTTTCCTCAATATTCTGTATCTTCTTGATAATCTCCTTGTTATTCTTTAGAGCTTCATAGGCTAGATTGCGATCTCCTCCTAAGCCGTCATACCCGGATAAAACCAACATATTTTTGGCTCCTGATATAACTCTGTTGTCCTGAAGTGAACCATTTATAAGGTATGTATTGTAATTTCTCTGTTGAAATCCATACCCAACCTTACATCCTCCTAAGCCTGCTCCAACTACTGCTACATTGTTCTTAATCATGCTGTTTCTCCTCCGTTTTTGAGTAAATTGATGGATTTCTCCGATAGATAATATGTATCTGCATTCCAGCTTTTACAGCCTTTGATAACATATCCATTCTTTATAAGATTTCTGATTTTTCGATATGTAGTAACCCTGTTTGTACCAGTCACAGAGATAATCTCTTGTATGGTCATGCTCTCAAAGCAGCTAAGGCAATGCTGTTTATTAAGCAGTTTCAGGATTACATAATCGAAACGATCTAGTTCCATAACCTCATCCTTTCCCTATATTTAGTTGTATGCTTTCTAATCCATACATGTGAAAATGTTATAGTTATCTGTTCATATGTATTGAAAAAAATAAAGCGTTTAAAAACAGTGATATATTTATTTTTCCAGTCAGTACCTCCTTTAAAAATTTATTTTGTGTAATTGGAAATTGTGGACAGAATGTCCAAGACTTTTTATTTGATTTTTTTCAAATATCTGCTATAATATGAATGTTAAGTTACATATGTGCAGCTAAGCCTGTACAATTTCTTATAGGATGTTGGTAGCATCCGAAACAACTAAGTCGGTATTGGTAGTGCCGACTTTTTTGTTTGCATGATTATAATATCACCTCACAATTTATATGTCAAGTATTTTTACTTATATTTTTATTTTTATTCAGTATTTTTATTTTGCATTATATTTTAAAGTAAAATATTTTTTAGTTGCATTATGTGCTATTTTCTTCTATAATAAAGTATATTTATTCAGGAGGAAAATAAAATGCCAGAAGTTGATATAACACCTGCATTGAGAGATGTTGTCAAAACTCATAGAAAAGAAATAAAACTGCGTGGCGATGAGCTTTCTCGAAAATTAAAGAAAAATACTTCATATATATCACAACTAGAAACAGGAAAATTAAAAACTATTGATATTTCTGTGTTAAACCAGATATTTGAGGAACTTTTTCAAAATGACACGGTTGAAAACAGAAATAAAAAAATTTCTGAAATATATAAAAATCTGGAACTTACATTGTCTGATAAAGAATTAAAACGTCAAGAATGGTTGTCTGTAATGGACTTACAATATCGTCTTATTCCAATTCCAGATTCATTGATTGAATACATCAGAACAGAAATTAACAGTCTAAACATTACACCGCAAATGCTTGTAACTGAAATAAATAAAAATACACCATTACGAGATTCTTTTTCCGAAGATGAAATCAATAACATGGAAGATAACTGTGTTAATCAAATTTTCACGAAGCATAGTTCTCACATGTATATCAAATTCAACCTTCCATCGAATTGTATTGATGATATTTTGGATAAAAAGACTAAACGCTGCAATTTCATTACAATGCATGCAATCATTTTTAACATACTAAAATTAAAAGGTATAAATAATGAAGAAGCTTATGATACAGCCAAGCAATTTCTTCTTGAAAAAAAATTTTACTCATTATTGCAAAAACAAAAAATTTGCAAAGACTCCGAAAAACTTGCCAGCTATGACGTAGAATTTCAGAAACATATTGATGAGTTAACAGATATTTTATCTGTTATAAATGATAGGCAACCCGATTTCTTAAATCCAATATTACTATCCTTTATAAACAACATTAAAAAAGTTCCTGATATTTCTTTCTCCATAATCAAGAAAGATATTTCAAGCTTACATAAGCTAAGTATTGATGATAAACGAGCATTTATCAAGGATTTTGAAAAACTGATAACTCAATATTCCGAGATGGAAACTCAAGAATCGAAAAAAATCGAAACATTCTAAACTATTAAAGCCACCTGAACGCTTTGTTCAGGTGGCTTTTCCTACTGTAAATATTTTTTCCGTTTCGCTTCTGCTCATCGATTACGGACTTGCACCGTAAGACGGAAGGCAGTTTTTATGCTGCCTTATGAATAATTACACCTACTATTATAAAAATTCTGTTGGCGAATTTTTTAAGCATAAAAATAGCACCCTGAATTTAGGGTGCCTTTGGGTTGGATTACTTTTGTAATTCCTTTTTCTTTTGCATCAATTCTGCTATTTGAGCATCTATTGACGCTATTTCTGCGTTTGCTTTTTCATTTTGCTGTAATTGATATTCTTCTTCTGAAATCCAACTCATAATATCCCCCGGTTGGACATTAAGAAAAGAACATACTTTATCTATATTTTCTGTATTCATGGTTCTGTTTTGTGAAAATTTTGTAGGTGTGTTTACACTTAATCCACTTTCACATAAATCTTTCCATTGCATGTTTCTTTCCTTGAGAATATTAGCCAATTTATCATATATTATCATTTGCTATGCCTCCTTCAATATATCACCAAGAAAAGACATGACCTCACAGCCACGGCTTTTCCCCAACAAAACATCATCAAGTTGTAATCACTTATGATATATATTAAGAGGTCATCACTCTCTTAACACCTAGATTATAACACGATTCTACTACTATTACCATTGCTTTTTTTACATGAATGACGCTGTGTGCGGCTCAATCGCTCAAATTCCCTGTCCATAACATTAGCCAGTATTTTTAGCTCTTCAGTTGTCATAACCTCTGACATAGTATCCAGCGTCTTATTTTTAGCGAGTTCAAGTTCCTTATTCATGTGCCGATTTCCTTTCCTTGTGTTATTTATCTTTCAGGCTCCCTATCGTATACACAAAATCAATAATATTCCTACACTTACTATAAATCTAAACAACGTCCATTTCCTGTTTTCAGTTAATTCCATCTGCTTTACTCTCCCTGTATTCTTCCTCCATATCGTCCATGATGTCCCTTAAATTCTCCATGTCATTTTTTAGCCAGTAAAGACTGCCGTTAGCAAGAATCGGTTTACCCAACTGGCACTGTCTCTCTATCTTGTCCATCATGTGCTTCATTCCGGCTTTTACGCCTGCATTAAAAACATCCTGTAATGTAAGATTTCTCTGTTCTGCTGCCTCCTCTACCTCATTTACATTGTTTTCTCTTTCATCATTAAAATAATTGTTCATAAGATACCTCCGTTTTATATTATTCTTTCTGTATCTATGTAATTCTCTCTTTGTTTCCGAAATCTCCATTTTAATCAAAATTTTTTTTAATTTTTTCTTGTGTACAATGTATCTTTCCCTTATACTATTACTATAGGAAGGAAGTGATTTATATTAAGGGACGTTTTACAAGATTTTTTAATAGAACATACAGCAAGCTAGAGGATTTTGGCTTTGACCTTATCCAAAAGATTCCAGAAAAATTTATTCCGGCTTTCTTAATGAGATGGTTAGAGCATTACACTGATAAACGTATAGCCGAATTAAAGCATGATATTATCCGCAATCGTTGGCAAGCTGCCGACCTTGAAAATGTTATAAACGATATCCACAAACAGCAGCAGGCATGAAAAAAGCACCTTCGAAAAGTTTTCTTTCCGTTGGTGCTTTGACTTTATTATTTAACTCTGAACTTCTCAGCTTCATCTTCCGTTAATGGTCTACCTAGTTTTTTACTTCATCAATCATCTTACGCCATTCAAAACGCTTTCCATCTGAAGGCTCTGTTAATCTTCCATCTGTTACAAATCTTTCAAGATCAACTCCCCTTCCTGTATCATCAGTAAGTGCCTTAGACAACGATTCTTCACTTTTCATCGCTACAGCTTCCAATATACCTTGCATAGTGTCCTCAAAGAATCTACTCATTATCTTCCTCATCATTAAAATTTCCAGTAAGTACCTCGGATATGCCTATTCCAACTCATCAACTGTAACACACTTTATTTCCTTGAATTGCCTTAACTGTTTATCATTTGTCAAGAATAAATCACACTTTGTAAGACACGCAACCGCTAACTGAATTGCATCCATAGCCTTAAAGCCTTTATATTCTGCTCTGATTTGAGCTGCCTTTTTAGCAATCTCTTGATTTACTTCTACAATCTCCATATCAGTAATTTCAACAAGTCTATCAAACATATCAATAAATGAATACATCTTGTTTCTATATGGAAATACAAAATATTCTTCCATTGTGATTACAGAAGTTACAAACTTTTTATCTGCCTCATATCCATTACTGAAAAATTTCTTTACCTTGTCATAATACTGTGGGTTATTTTCATTCTTTTCAATGAAGTATATGAATGGTGCAGTATCTACAAATGCCTTTTTATAATCTGTCATTCTCACGCATCTCCTTCATATACTCATCTACATGCTGTCCTCTTTCGCTTGGAATAACAAAACTATCCCAGTCAACAGGTGCTTTCTTTGCTTTTCTCTGTGGGTAATTTAACAGAGTAACAATAACCTCTGCTCCGTCATAATCTCTAATATCTTCATCTTCAATAACAACTGTGTTACCTTGTACAATTCCCTTTACTGCTGCTAACATAAGTCATACCTCCTTTAAATTTTCAGATGAAATCCCCATTTCCTTTTTACAACATTTTAACTAATAACATAATGCTCATCCTCTATAACTGCATTCTTATCTATAAAAGCAATTTTCATATCCAACATGTCTGCTATTTTAACCAATTCATCAGGTGAAAAAGTATTTCTCTGCACCTTATTACTAAAATTCTGCTTGCTTATTCCCAATGCTTCAGCCATTTCCTGCTGCGTTACCTTTTTACTTTTAGTAATAGCTTTAAACGTGTCTTTTAATGCCAACATCGTAACCTCCGTTTCTGTATACTCTCATATAATATAGTATACTCAAAAAAGCCTTTATTTTCAAGTTATCATTTTAACTAGTTCTCTCTCACAACGTCATCCGGTGCAACCATCTACTAAACATTTTCCAGCGTAACTTATTTCCGTATTTCTTGCTCATCTGATATATGAAAATCTCATTTATTCTACCTTCAAACAGCTCAGGTGCAATATTTGACTTGAACTGATTGCAAGGAACACATGTAGCTATTAAATTAGAAATATCATCCATGCCTCCCATTGCTAAAGGAATATGATGGTCTAATGATAACTCGGAAAATAAAATTTGCCTTCCACATAGCTGACAGCGACCATCGTACTTTTGATATATCAGTTTGCGTGTTGCCTGCGAATACTGTTTTCTCTTAATCCTGCCGTTATTTCTTCTTTTTACATTTGCAATTATGTTTTTCCGTTCCTGTAATGCTTTTTTCTCTTCTTCAGTCAATCGTTTCCATACCACACAATCAGTAATAGTATCATATACATAATAGCCATCTGTCTTTGCAGGTGCTTTATACATATAACTAATAGCTTCTCTTGCGCTCTTATACTGTATCGCCTGTGCAATGTCCTTTGTTTTTCTATGTTCGCCGACTTGATTCAAATATATGTAATACTCTCCATTTGTTATTACAATAGCCATGATCTTTTCTTCCCTTCCATTGAGGACAGCCATTTTCTGACTGTCCCCATTATATGTGTTCCCTTTATCTCTCATCAGGAAAACAAATTGTAGTTGCCGTATTTCCCGGAATTTCTGAAATATTGTTGGTGATTATCCAAATTTTCCCTTTTGAGGTACCATAAGCACCCATAAGGTACAAATCGTCTGGAAATTTTAATGCTTCCTCATTCGTCTGCTTGTCCTCTTCATCAAGATTTCCCCAATCTTTCTGTGCATATCTATGTAATGCACTTACAATCTCTGCTGCAAATTTGCTTTCCTTTGACATATAATCATTGATAGACCATGTTACTACTACCCGACCTATATTGAAAAAATTTGACCTAATCATTGTATTCTCCTCCGTTTCCCTTATAACAATCCAACCACACAAGCCACTCTGTAAAGTGGATTACTTGCAAGTTTTCTTTTCTTATCTGCCGCTTTTCTTGCGTTCCGTTCTGTTCTGTCCATGTGATATAATCTTGCTTCAAGCTCCACATACTCAACCATTTGCAGCGGTGTAAGTTCCTCGTATGAGGTTGTGTGCTTTCTGTCTATAATCTGATTTCCGTCTGCTGTATTTATGATTCTGAAATTAAACATATCCCTTTTCCGTCCCTTCCTATAAATTTATCAATATCCCACTTCTATGCAAGTATTGGATTAGTGTAAAACCTGTTTCCACTTTCTCAAATACAAGCATCTCTTTTTCTGCCTTAAAATGCGGATACAATTCATTAAGTATCTTTGCACATCTTCTGCCTGATATATAAGGTACGTTTCTATGATAGAATGATGGTTCGAATACGCTTCTTACATTGTATTCACCTATGAGCTTCTTTTTGCAGCATGTGTATATTCTTATTCGCATTGTGCAGCCCTCCTTATGTTGTGGCAGGTGTGCCATAATTCTGACACACCGCCAAACTTTACATGATTTAGAAACCAAATACATCTTTAAAGATTTTTCTAAAACGCTCTCTATCGTGATAAAATGCTCTGTCATGCATATCTTTGTCACCACAACCGCCAAATCTACGCATTACCACATCAACAATATCTGATGTATCATATCCACTGAGTAACATATCTAACTCGGTTTTTCTAAGCTCTTTCTGAAACTCATCATATTCTACGCATTTAGTGTAGAACTCTCTGAAAAGCTCATTTAATATTGCCTGCTTTTCAACATTGGTGTACTTATCAATAAGAAAGATTTCAAAAGAGTTGTTCTTCTCGTCATCAGCTATTAAATCATCATAGCTGTATACACCGCCTGAAGGTTTCCTCTTTAATCTGTTCATATCTCTAAAGTAGTTACTTCTTGCATTGTCAAGTGTTCTAAAGAATACCTGCTCAAACTCAAGATTGTGTAACCTCTCATATTGATGATACTTCTTGACCGCATTAAGATACGGTATTATGAGTATGTCGTACCATTCTTCAGGATCCAATCTGTGCAATCTCATGTAACGATAAATCAAATTGTGATGCTCCTCTGCAAATCTTCTTTCAAGCTCATTTAATGGACGCTTTGTATGTTCTGCCATTGTTATTCCCTCCGATTATATTCTATTGTTTTGGTGAGCAAGGTGGATTTCTCCACCTGCCCAACCTGCTACTGGTATTTTTTATTTAACCCTAAGCACTCCGAATGTTGACGTTGTAACTACGCTTGCAAACTGCTCTGCTGTGAGGATGTTCTTTACAGCTTCCTTGTTGACATTCTCGCGAGTCTGTACTGAATAAGTAGCCTTGTAATCAGTTCCGATATACTGACGTATCGGCTTGCCGTTCTTGTCGGTGGCTTCACATTCTGCCGTCTCATTGAGAAATTCTACAATGCTGCTTTCAAGTTCTCTGATTTCCTGCTCTGTCTCTTCCTTTAAAGCCTTTAAAGACCTTAAAGCGTTCACCTTCTCATTTAGTTCTAATCTTGTTACGCACATAGTAACTACCTCCTTAATGGTGATTATTTTGTTGTCGGTCTGTTGTCCTTGACCTTGATTACATTGTACACATTATCGTGTACTCTGTCTATTCGCAAAACTAACAAATTATAAGTACATCTATTCGTGGATTTTTGTGTATTTTGTACACACATTCGTGGATTTCAACAATTAAAATCTTGTTTTTTATGCTTAATTACCATTGAACATTGTACACGTTATCGTGTATTATATTTATATCAGCAGAACAAATACACTATTTAAGGAGGTAATCATTTATGAAATATTTTAAAAATGTAGAGACATTGGAAGAGTTAAGAAGGCAGTATAAAGAGCTATTAAAAAAATATCATCCAGACAATCCGCAAGGCTCAACAGAAGCCACGCAAGAAATCAATGCAGAATATGACAGCCTATTCAATATATTAAAGAATAGACACGATACAGCAGCAGGCAATGATAATTCAGACAAGAAAACATACAGTAATAAGAAGTATGATTTTTCAGAAGATGAGGCACTGCGACAGACTTTACAGAAGATAATCAACTTTTCAGATATTACAATAGATATAGTTGGTTGCTTTATATGGCTTAATGGTAATACATACCCATATAAAGAGCAGTTAAAAGAATACGGTTTTAAATGGAGCGGACAGCGTAAAAAATGGTATTGGCAGAATGGCGAATACCGCAAGCGTGGCAATAGTAGATTGAGTTATTCGGAAATTCAAGACCTTTACGGAAGTACTGAAATCAAAACAGAGCCTATGAGAAAATTACAAGAAGCATAAACAGAAAACGTAAAAAAATATGGTGTAGCCGGTAAAGGTTACACCATTTTTTATATATGATACTTTTTATGTTGATTGATATAGTTAGTTGATTATAGTAATCTTTGAATATTTTGAAAGTCCGGGGGTACTAAAAACCAAAAAATGTATATTGTTTTATTATTGTAGTGGTATCTGATTCTTTCACACACTGGGTTGGAAATTTACCTCTACAATATTTTTACCCTTATATCATTAGAGAAAATCAATATAAATCGTTCCAAATCCGCTTCAAAATACATCTGCATATGTCAACTTAATTACCTACGAATATATAAAGCCAAATTGACCTCAAATTCATTGATTTAAGCAAGCATATATGGCATAGGTGGGGGTACTCTTAAACCTGTGGAGATTAAGTACCTGTTATATAGGTGGGGGTACATAAAAACCACGCTATATTAAGTACCATACAGCGGCAGTCGTACCTTAAAATTTCAGAAAATTATTTTTTGAATGTCCAATATTTATCCTTAATTAAATACTCTCCATCCTCGTAAACAACATTATATCTGGACTTCTTCGTATCGCCTTTATATTCATAATAAAAATATCCCTTTTCAGGAACTAACACTATTTTAGATGGATCATCGACTTTATCGCCATTACTCATATAAGCACTATTGTTGTCAATGGTAAATACAAAATCGTACTCCCCATCACCAGTTTTCCATGTGCCATTTATTACTTCTGACATTTCCTCTTTACTCTGGAATTTCACATTTTTATTTATCTTTGTTACAAGTGGAATACAGATAAGCAATATTAAAATAATGGCTGCCATAAAAGCAAAAATTATTTTCTTTTTCTTCATGCTCTACCGCCCCTTTCATCTTCTATATATAGCCTTAACACCAAATTGTGTATAATGACCTATTTTATAGTTTTCTACAAAATCCCTACATTGTTTTTCTTCCAATTCTTGCTTCTGCTTTTCTTCTAGTTCTCGCTTTCTCTTGTCGGATGGAAATAAATTGAACTCAATATCATCAACATTATATTTATTTTCCAAATACTGAATCAATATCTTCTCGTAATTATACTTTCTGAAAAATAATATTTTCCCACTGTTATATTCCTTAATCAATTCAATTTTTTTGTTATCCAAAAAGCCCTGTGATACCTTGCTTAATGGCTGACAGCTTCCATTCTCTATACACAAATCAAGAACGCAATGCTTATCATCTATATCTGTAAGAAGTTCTTTCATAATCACTTCTTTTACCTGTTCTACTATCTGAGCTGTATCCATAAACATCCCCTTTATATTACACAAGTTACCTACTCATAAACAAAAAGAATCCAACAACAATAAGTATCAACGCTCCAAGCAATTCATTAAATGCGCCAATAATACTGCAAATAACAAGTGCAATTAAAAATATTGCTGTACCATTGCCACCTCCACCACCAAACGAACCGCCACTATGCCTACCATAATTATCGTCATTCCAACTATAACCTTGACCACAGCCACATCTTCCTTGTTTTCCATCATGCGGAAACGTATTATTGTCACCGCCCATATAATCCCCCCCTGTATGCTTATATATATTGTTCTGCTCTTTTCTTAAATCGGTATAGCCGATATCCGAGTTTTTTCCTTAGTTACTTTGTGTTTGTTTATATTTGTATTATACTCGACTAATTTAAAATGTTCAACCGCAAATTGTATATTGTATTGTGTTAATTGTATCTACAATTCATAAAAACAAACTTTATATCACGATAAATATTTTTTCGTCAAAAAGTTCCTTATATGCCCTATTATTCTATGTTTTGTGCCATTTCAAGCTCACACCCAAAAACAAGCTCAATTCCCTCTTCACTAAGGAAATATCTATATAAAGTCGATGATTTATTATTGTCATAATAATATCTAAATCGTCTGATAATTTATATTTTATTCAGATATTATATTGTATTATCAGACAATTAAACTATTAAATAACTAATTTTAGCTCACGGCGAACAATCACGATATGGGGTACGATAAAGTTTTTCATCTGTTTTGCAACAGGCAATGTGGGAGGGGGTACTCTTAAACGTCAGAATATTAAGTACCTAGCCATATTACCTATGGGCGTATTAAAAAGCGTAAAAAAAAAGGGTATATCAGATAATCTATCTGATATACCCTATCCACTGTAATTAAATTATCTTCTGTTGATTCAAATAATTCTTCGCTATCCATGAAAAACCTTTGTGCATCAAAGCCGAACTATTCCAATCAACCACTCGCAAAATCTCTTCTGCAATGCCATTTGCTCTACTTTCTTCAATGTTTTTTGTAAAACGCATGATACATGTTACTAATTCTTTCTTTGCAAATTCAAGAAATTCTTTGCTTGTTGTAATCATCCAAATTCAGCTCCTTCCTGTGAACACCACATTGTCTAAAGCCAATGGGATTGCGGTAGCATTATTTCAAATAATACAAAGTATACTTGTTTCATATACTAATTAAACGAATGTGCTATAATATATGTACCATCTGATATAGACCAACCATCATAAAAATGATTCTTCTTTTATTACTTCCATCTTGCCGCCCATACAAATAGGCAAACAAACAACTTCATCCTCTCTGTCAATATAGGCAAGTACATCTTCTACAGGCACTTTCACAGTATAGACAACACTTTTTGTCAATGGTAGCATCTTAAATCTTGTTGCGAAAAATTTTGCCTGTTCATAATCTAATGAATAGCTGACAGATTGCTTATAGTCTAAATTCCCTTGCTCACCTACTGCAAATTCCCCACGATATGCAACTATATAATTATCTTTAATATGTTCCTTTATTATCTCATGTGCCTTTTTCTGATACTCTTTGCAATACTCTCCATCAATAAGCTGTTTCAGTATGTCTAAGAAATCATCTCCAATGCTAAAAAATGAATATACTTCCATAAGCATTTGCATATAGTATTTTTCACATGGATATTCCTCTATTATCAACTCACGGCACAATAAATATGGAACTATAGAACTTTCTAAATATTTTAAGCACATTTTTGAAAATTCATCGTAATAATCTTTTTGAAGCAAACTAAAATCTTCGCTCATATCCAAAAACTTATCAATATCTTCATTAAACATATCTAATCCATCCATTCCATAACCTCCAATACATTCTTATTATATCCTTCTCTATTTTATCATATCAGACTTCGAAAAGGTAAAAAAATAAGGCATATCAGATAATTCTCTATCCAATATACCTTGTGTCTTAACCTTCATACGGACTATAAGGACGCACCTCATATTTAATCAATGCATCAAAAAGTCTGTCTGGTATCTTATCTTTATATCTCAATGCCAATACCCTAATCTCCGATTCCTTAAACAACTTATATTCTTGAAATGCTTCTTCCTCTGTGTTCCAGTAATGCAGCTTAACTTGTTTGTCATGCCCGAATGGTGTAATCCTTGCATAGAATTTATCTCTTGCTTTGGCATAATCAACACCGATAGCATAAACCTTTGCTGATTTATAACGGTTTCTTCTCTTTGTAGCACTTGCCAAGGCAGAATTGATAGTCTCAGGCAACATACAACACTTATCTGGTGCATACTCTTTATTACCACGATTCAATAAATCCTTATCGACTGTCATACGTTCTCCGTCACACTCATAATAGTTAGCAGAATACCATTCAGCAAAAGCATCTCTGCTATTCTTCCACTCGTCACACATATAAGCATCATCGTAGCATTGATTCACATACAACGAACTACCGCCATAACATCTTGCATAAATCCCCTCATAAATTTTATATGCCGGATTGCCCTTGACAGTATTGTAATCATAATATTCCTGCTCTCTTCCAAGCTCCGCAACTATTTTAACGTGCTTGCGTAATAACTCATACTCTTCCGCAGATACATAAATCAGATTCTTATAATAGTTGTTATTCATATTCTCGTCTATATGCCATACTTTATTACACCCTGTCGGCTTGATTAAAAAATACTTTGCCACAAGTATTTCTGGGCTTGTCTCTTCATGTAAAGCAGTTCCGTCAATATCATAGGTTACAATCGTCCAATGCACACTTCTTTCTGGATTACCGCTATCTGTTTTATGAAAGAAGAATGTTTTATCTTTCCTCATATTATTTGTAAGTCTGCCGTGATTTGAAATCCAATAATGTTGTGTATCTTCCAACTGTATGAATATTTCATCATCTCCAAGTAAATCTATATTATTCTTTTTTGTGTCAAGCACTTTATCATCTGATAATTTTATGTAATCTCTGAATTCTTTTCGTTCTAATCTTCTTCTATCTTTGACCTTTATGTAAGCCATAGTTCCTTTTTTCTCCTTATAAACTGCAAAGAGGCAGCAGGGTTGAATCTGCCACCTCCAATTATTAGTCAATTTCAATCTTATAATTCAGCATACCTTCATACACATAATCTGGCACTTTGCCCTTACACTTTTCTGCAAGGTCACAAATATAATCAATCTTTCCATCTATAAATCCAATATGTGCTTCTTCCTCTGAATCGAATACACCTATATCCATCTTCTTATTAAGAACTATCATTGAAGCTGAATATGTACCATCATCGTTCTGTTTGATGTTGCTTTCAATTCCTCTATCCTCAAACACAGTATTTAAGAAATGTGTCATAAATGCACAAGTTTCTGGACTGTAGATATTGCCTTCCTAATAAAGCAGGTCTTTGTCTAAATCGACCTTAGTTCCATGAATGTAATGTGCGTCAAACCATAGCTTGAAATTTTGATAGTTCTGCCATTCAATACATACTTCCTTATCCATGTAATAAGGCTTTAATTTATGCACAACATCACTGTAGCACCTTTGGATCATATTTTTCCACTTAATAAATGAGTATGATTCATAATCAATATCTCCTCCGACATAGCCGACACCTTCATATGTTCTTTTATTATACCAAGGTTTCCAATCATCGGGCTTAAACTCTACCGCATTGACAATCTCCATAATCTGTTTATCTGTGATTGCTCCGTCCTGTTCATGCACTCTCAAAATCTCATTGTACTGTTTGTCTGTGACCGGGAATAAATGCTTGTAGTAATTATCCTTTGTATCATTATTCTTATGCCACACCATTGTATTGTTTTTCATGTCATAATTTACAACGAACATCTTAATTACAAGGTCACTGGCTGTTACCTTCTCTTTCCTATATCCCCATGTGTTTTTAGAGCTGAAATAAACATTCCTGTCAAGTGTATAGGTCAGTTCCTTTGTAGCTCTTGAATATACACCTTTTACAAGCTGATATGTACCATCATCCAACTTCTGAATTGCTCTTCCATAATTAGAAGTCCATACAGATTTATAGTCAAATAACCGCACAAACACTTCATCTTTTGCAATAGTATCAATACCAGATTCCGACCTATACAGGATTTGAAAATGGTATGGTTTCTTATATTTCCTCTGTATCTTCATAGACTTATCTTTATGATATATTTCTATGCCATCCGATAATCTCTGTTGATAACGCTTTTCTCGCATTCCTTCATTAAAGCACTCTTTACATACATTCCTTGTATAATTATGGTTTATTCCAAACTTATCTAATGGAAGTTCCCTCCCACATTTCTTACATACTTTTGTCTCATTATAACCAAAATTCATGTTCCTCCTTTTTATTCAAATCAGAGGTCAAGAAATAGGTGCGACATAAATGACGCACCCCCTAATAAACTGCTATATGCAGCAGACATATTATTCAATTTCTCATATTGGGAAATGTGCAGAATTGCACAAATGATAGGTTCAAATGAACCTCACAAGATATTCTTGATCTCTGATACAGACTTTCTTTTACTTCCTGCCTGTTGGGAAATATCCATACATTTTATTTAGAATCGGTGTATGTCTGCCGATTATTTATCAACTCTAAACTGCACAACCCTTACAATCTGTTTTTTCCCATATGGGTATAAATGTTCAATATTATATACAGAATTTTTGTAATCGCATCTATCAGGGTATAATTCTGTTGCAATCTTTCCAAGTAACATAGCCATTTTATCAAGGTCATTATCATTTTCAAGAGCCACCATAATATTTACTTTGTAAAGAGTTTTTACTTCTCTTCCACTTGTAGTAAGAGTATATATCTCTTCTTCATTAACTTCTACAGATATAAACATATCCATATTTGATACTGACATATCATGTGCAAAGATAAAATTATCTTTTATTACTTTTGTTCCATACCTTATCAAAATATCATTAGCACCATTCTCACGATAATGTTCTTCAAAATATTCCAACACTTCCTCATTGTTTGAAATCTTGTCAATCAGTTCCTTCTTAATGTTTTCAATGCTTAATTCTTTTGTCATAATATTTAATCTCCTTCACAAGTTATACTTTCCGCAGCCACACGCTGCAACCTTAATTTATTCTAACCTCAAATCCTTTACTTTTAAGATAAGCTACTGCCGCCTTCAGCAATTCACCATTATCAACCGTATTTGCTATCGTGTCATCCCACACATGAGGCGTATTCCTGCCTGCTTTCATTCCACCATGCAAGCCCTCATTCGCCCATGTTGCGACCTGCAAACCGCTGGCTTCATAATAGTTGTCCATAGAATCCGTATCAATGTACACCGCCGCTACAACCTTACCTCTTACAATTCTTGCGTTCACCTTAATAGCAGAACGGAGAAAGTCATACTGTCGGCGGTAATATATAGGATTGTATGAATCATAGTATTTCTGTAAAAAGAAATTTAATGTCTCATATACTCTGTTTGCCATGACATCAACCATCCCTTTTAATGACGGCATGAGTGCCTTTGATAAATCATTCATATTATCAATATTTTTACTCATAGTGTCTCCTTTTAATTGTCTGATAATTTAAAATATATTCTATCTATTTATCACATACTTTTTCTTTAAGACCTTTGTACGGTGTGAACTTAATCTTTAACTTATCCGGCACATACACTGGCTCCTTTGTTGCAGGCGGAATCACCATGCAGCCTTTACGGACAACCGTATCAAACCCACCAAACTTATACAGATTGACGTAATCTCCGCTTGCTAAGACTTCAGCTACCGTCTCCTCAAATGCATTGAGAAAATTTTCTGCCTGATAGACATACATTCCTGTTTTCTTTGCAATTACATGTATAAACTCATCTGTTAACATCCTATACTCCTTTCTGTGGCTTCTATAACTGTTATATCCACCGCTTCATCTTTGCCCTTGTATCCGTTCTCAACTCTGAAAAACACATAGTAACCACTCTCTATGATTTCTCCATTGAGATTTGAATGATGAATAAAATAAGAGCTTCCATCCTGCCCTCTTATAAATCCATATCCCTTGTCTTTGAAATACTTTGTCACTGTTCCAAACATCTAAAATCCTCCTTGTTGTTAAAATAATTGCACATGAAATCAGGCTTTCATTCTTTGCTCATTTTTGACCTATACAGACTACCTGCAAGCCGTTTTAAGGCTCATTTTCGGCTTTTTGTGTATTTCCTATAACCTAAACTCCTATGTTTAGTTTAAGGCACTAAAATAAACCCACACCATCGTATTTCTACAATGATATGGACTTATTTAGATGTCCTAGTTTGAATTGAATATATGCTATATAAGGCTTTCTATTTGTCTACTATGTCTTTATGCCACATGTGTCGCAATGGCAGAGCACATTGCCGGCTCAGAGGGTGCATTCGTTGACCGCATGAATGAGCGTGCTGCCGGGCTCGGCATGATGAACACACATTTTGTGAACTGCTGTGGGCTTGACGCCGATGGTCACGAGACCACTGCACGCGATGTCGCATACATGTCGCGCGAACTTATAAATAAATATCCGGAAATACATAATTATTCCACAATATGGATGGACACCATAACTCATTCGACAAGGCGCGGTGATTCGGAATTCGGTCTTACCAACACCAACAAGCTCATAAAGCAGTATGAATGGGCCACCGGGCTAAAAACAGGCTCCACAAGCCTTGCCGGATTCTGTCTGTCGGCAACTGCAAGCAAAAACGATATAGAGCTGATAGCTGTTGTCATGCATGCCCCGAACGGCAAGGAGCGTGTAGCCGACTGTATTTCTCTTCTGAATTACGGATACGGCATTGTCAGCCGATATGAGGACGTCAATCCCCCTGAAATACCTGAAATTCGCGTAAAGGGTGGGACAGAGCAGTACGTTTCCTGCTCGTACAGAAATAATTTCTCATATATATTTCTGAAAAATTATGATGCTTCTAAAATCAGTTGTCATTTTGAAATACTAAATAACATAGAAGCCCCGGTCGGTATTGGAGATTCACTTGGAATGCTTGTGTATGAATATGATGGCAATACTATAGGAGGTGTGGATATTATCGCCTCACAGGACATAAAAAAAGCCGGATATAATGACTATATCCGGCAATTGCTCAATAATATTTTCTAACAATCAGTTATCTTTCTTTACAACCTCAAGTTCTATTCCTGAAAGCATCGCAGCAATGCGTGAATAGGTTGAATAGAAACTTCCTATAATCTTTTTTGAGTGTGACAGACAGATAAGCTCGGCAAATGCATCCGCAATTCCCCTATCACTGTCACGCTCAAAATTCTTCTCACTCATATAATTTATCCTGTCACCGAAGCGCTTCTTAAGCTCTAAGATAGTGTCCATGTCATCTGAGGCGATATAAAAAGTGACCCTGTCATCCTTATCAATCTCCTTCTCCATGGCATCAACGAACACTTCCAAAGGACTGTTATTTATACATATCTGATTATCCGTACGCCGTATATGAACTCCAATATTGCCTGCACTGTCTATATTCCCGATGACGGACTCAGCCTTATCGCTCACATACTTCGTAGGCTTTATGAACTCCAGCGGTCTGTCTATTCCCTCAAAATCATGAAACTGGGAAAATGCCCTTATAAACTTGAGCTTATTGTCCTTTATAACCTTCTCATAATAGGCATTTCCCTTTTCGAGGAACAAATCATTCGTTGTGTCTACATCTGAAAAATAATCCGCCTTCTTCCGCAGACTTTTCTCAAGCAGCTGGTATCTTAAATGTGAAAACGGCTTATCCTTATAGCCGAAGTCCTTGGCATGAATAATCTTTATCTCTTCCGGCAGAGAGAACACAGCCTCATTTCTCGCTCCCATAACACGTTCCGTCTTCCAAAGCACAGTGAGTTCATCACCCGTCTGTTTTGCCCAGTGATATGCAGATGCCATCCCAAGAAAACGGTTTCCAAGTCCTGCACATGGTTCAACTATGATCATACTCTGCTCCTTTATATTTTACTTGAATAAGCCTCTCTTTTTTCTGGTGGTTCCGCCATCTGTTGTATCTGTCGGATTCTCGCCACGCATAAGAGCGTCATAAGCACGAAGAGCTTCCTTCTGCTCATTAGTCATCTTCTCCGGAACCTTTACCGTGAGTGTTACATAATGATCTCCTCTTAACTTACTGTCACGAAGAGTCGGAATACCCTTGCCCTTCAAGCGTACCCTTGTACCACTCTGTGTGCCCGGCTTAACCTCATAGAGAACCTCTCCATCTATCGTCTTAATTCTTATCTCATTGCCAAGAGCTGCGTCTGCAAATCTGATAGGCACATTGGAGAATACGTTGTAATCCTCTCTTGCAAATACCGGACTAGGTGAAACAATAACCTCAACCAGCAAATCTCCTCTTGGCCCGCCGTTAGTTCCCGGTTCACCCTTACCACGTATTCTTATGCTCTGTCCATTGTCGATTCCGGCAGGAACAGACACCTGAATCCTCTTGCGGTTAGCTATATAACCTGTTCCATGGCAATCAGGGCACTTATCCTTTACAACAGTTCCCTTACCGCCACAGTCCGGACATGTGGTGACATTTCTCATCATACCAAAAAGTGACTGCTGTGTGTATACAATCTGACCCTTACCGCCACACTTTGCACACTGTACCGGGGATGTACCCGGCTTAGCACCTGTTCCGTGACATGCTGCACATTCATCCTTAAGTGTGATGTCAAGCTCCTTCTCACAGCCAAAAGCAGCTTCTTCAAAGGTAACTCTCACAGAAGCCCTGACATTGGCGCCCTGCATAGGACCATTGCTTCTTCCCCTGCTTCTTCCACCGCCAAATAAATCACCGAATATATCACCCATGCTTCCGAATATGTCATCCATATTAAAATCATAAGCCTGACCACCTGCGCTGCCATCAAATGCTGCATGACCAAACTGGTCATACTTGGCACGCTTATCCGGATCACTTAGAACTGCATAAGCCTCGGAAGCCTCTTTAAACTTAGCCTCCGCCTCCTTATCGCCCGGGTTAGAATCCGGATGATACTTCTTAGCTAACACTCTATATGCCTTTTTAAGCTCGGCATCAGTGGCAGTCTTAGATACACCCAGTACCTCATAATAATCTCTCTTATCTGCCATTGCTTTTCCTCCCTGCTGATTTGCGGATATATATACCCGCCATGCATTTTATTAAAAAACCAATACTAATATACTCAAACAGAGTGAATGACTGCCAGAGCCATTCACTCTATTTATTTTAGCATGTCTGCCAATCACTGTGCATCGGACAACGCACTCAATTATGCATACATCTTACTATATTATACCTCTTTGTAGTCGCCGTCAACAACATCATCGCCATAATTGCCGGAGGCTGTGCTCTGCTGTCCACCCATGTTGCTCATGTCAGGACCTGCTCCAGCGGCACCTGCTGCGCCCTGAGCCTGCTCATACATCTTAGCGAATACCGGCTGAGCTGTATTCATGAGCTTCTCCTTAGCAGCCTTAATCTCATCGATATCGCTGTCGGACATGTTCTCTGCATTTGTTCTGTCAAGGATTGCTCTGAGAGCCTTAATCTCGTTCTCAATGCTCTCCTTCTCAGCTGCGCTTATCTTATCGCCGACCTCATCAAGAGCCTTCTGCGTCTGGAATGCCATTGAATCAGCCTCATTGCGGGCATCAATGCCTTCCTTACGCTTCTTATCCTGTGCCTCGAACTCAGCAGCTTCCTTTACAGCCTTATCAATATCGGCATCAGACATGTTAGAGCCGGATGTGATTGTGATGTGCTGCTCCTTGCCTGTGCCAAGATCCTTAGCCGATACATTTACAATACCGTTTGCATCGATATCGAATGTAACCTCAATCTTAGGTATTCCTCTTGGAGCCGGAGCAATTCCGTCAAGTCTGAACTCGCCAAGAAGCTTGTTATCTCTTGCGAACTGTCTCTCACCCTGTACAACCCTGATGTCTACTGCGCTCTGATTATCTGCCGCTGTTGAGAATACTTCACTCTTCTTAGCAGGGATAGTTGTATTTCTCTCGATAAGTCTTGTAGCGACACCACCCATTGTCTCAATTGAAAGTGAAAGAGGTGTGACATCAAGAAGAAGAATATCACCGGCAGCCGCATCTCCTGCAAGCTTACCGCCCTGAATGGAAGCACCGATAGCTACACACTCGTCAGGGTTAAGTGACTTACTTGGCTCCTTGCCTGTGAGCTGACGAACCTTATCCTGTACCGCAGGGATACGTGTAGAACCACCTACAAGTAATACCTTTGTAAGCTCAGAAGCTGAAATACCTGCATCTCTTAATGCGTTCTGAACAGGAATTGCTGTTCTCTCTACAAGGTCATGTGTAAGCTCATCGAACTTAGCTCTTGTGAGATTCATATCAAAATGCTTAGGGCCATCTGCCGTAGCTGTGATGAACGGAAGGTTGATATTGGTTGTTGTAGCTGTTGACAGCTCCTTCTTAGCCTTCTCTGCTGCCTCCTTAAATCTCTGAAGAGCCATCTTATCGTTAGAAAGGTCTACGCCCTCATTCTTCTTGAACTCGGAAAGCATGTAGTCCGTAATTCTCTGGTCGAAATCATCTCCACCTAACTTCTTATCACCATTGGTAGCTAAAACCTCGATAACACCGTCACCGATATCAATGATAGATACATCGAATGTACCACCACCAAGGTCATATACCATAATCTTCTGCTCCTGCTCATTGTCAAGACCATAAGCAAGTGCTGCTGCTGTAGGCTCGTTAATAATTCTCTTTACATCAAGACCTGCAATCTTACCTGCATCCTTGGTTGCCTGACGCTCTGCATCGTTGAAGTAAGCAGGAACTGTGATAACAGCCTCTGTTACCTTCTCACCAAGGTAGCTCTCTGCATCAGCCTTAAGCTTCTGGAGAATCATAGCTGAAATCTCCTGTGGTGTATACTTCTTATCATCAATTGTTACCTTATAATCAGTACCCATATGTCTCTTGATAGAAGAGATTGTCTTCTCAGCGTTGGTAACTGCCTGACGCTTAGCTGGCTCACCTACAAGTCTCTCCCCTGTCTTTGTAAATGCTACTATTGATGGTGTAGTACGAACACCCTCTGTATTGGCGATAACCTCAGGCTTACCACCTTCCATAACTGCTACACATGAATTTGTTGTTCCTAAATCAATACCAATAATCTTACTCATATCATTTTCCTCCTGATATTATATGAAATCTAAAGTTTCCTGTTGCCTTAATTAGTTAGCTACCTTAACCATGCTGTGACGAACCACACCATCACGGTATGTGTAGCCCTTCTGGAATACCTCAACGATTATATTCTCTCCTACATTCTCATCCTCAACATGCATTACCGCATTGTGGAGATTCGGATCGAACTCTTTATCCATCGCCTCGATTTCCTTAACTCCTGCATCCTCAAGCTGCTTAACAAGCTGCTTATATATCTTATCCATACCATCGACAAAAGGCTCTGCCTTCTGCTCTTCCGATACGGTTGCAAGACCTCTTTCAAAACTGTCTATAACCGGTAAGAGCTTCTCAATAATACTCTTAGCACCTACCTCGAACATCGCTGTCTTTTCCTTCTCTGTTCTCTTGCGGTAATTATCAAACTCTGCAAGTGTTCTTCGATACTGGTCTGTCAGCTCATCGATTTTCTGGTCTTTCTTATCCTTCTTGTCTTTCTTTTCTTTACCAAAGAAGCCCTTCTTCTTACCTTCGTCATCTGAAGATGAATCGGAAGCTGTATCAGAAGCTTCTGCTGTATCTTTATTTTCTACAGTCTCTACAGCTTCTTCAGTCTGCTCATCCTGATTGACTGTACCGTTATTATCTTCATTGGTAGAAGCGGTATCCTTGATTTCCTCTTCGGAAATATTATCCTTCTTCTCCTCAAACTGCTCTGCCATTGTTCTCCGCCTTTCTAACTATCTTTGAATTTTGAATCAAGCTGAACCTTAATGCTCTTCAGCGCCTCGACTACCTTCTCGTAATCCATACGCTTAGGTCCAACAATACCGATTGTTCCCTTGACACCTTCATCAAGCTCATAGGTTGCAGTGACAACGCTGCAATCCTTCATTGTCTGAACCGGTGTCTCATTTCCAATATATATCTGTATGCCATTGTTATCTTCCTTATTCAACGCATCATTGACAAGCTGTGTGAGCTCCTTCTTCTCTTCAAATGTTGAGATAAGCTCACTTGCCTTCGACTGTGTCGATAATTCAGGGTATTTAAAAATATTGGTTGCACCGCTGGTATATATCTGAAGATCATCAGGTGAACCTGCAACCTCAGCCACCGCATCAAGTATATCACGGATAAGCTTTGAGTACTCACCCGCCTGACCGGTAAGCTTCGAGATAAGTGTCAGGTTAATCTCCTCAACGGTCAACCCGTTAAGACTGCTGTTGAGCAGAAGATTAAGCTTCAGCAATGTCTCATTGTCCAACTCTGTATCAACCTGAATAATCTTGTTCTTGATAAGATTACCATCTGTCACAATCACCATGAGCACCTGTCCGGGTTCAACCTGCGAAAGCTGTATAAACTTAAGTCTGTTTCCCGTATACTTCGGTGCAGTTACAAGTGTTGCATAATTGGTGTTATCGGCAAGTGTCTTCGCAACATTCTGCAAAAGCGTCTCAACCCTATCCACCTTGTCAAGAAGCATATCCTGCATTCTGAGGAGCTCATGCTCCTTGTCATCAAGTTCCTGCTTCTTGTCTGCCATCATTCTGTCCACATATAATCTGTAGCCTGCATCGGAAGGAATTCTTCCTGCGGAGGTGTGCGGCTGAATGATGTATCCAAGCTCCTCCAGATCAGCCATCTCATTTCTTATTGTGGCTGAACTTAGATTCAAGTCCGTATATTTTGAAATCGTTCTTGAACCAACCGGCTCGCCTGTCTCAAGATAGTTGCGGATGATTGCCTCTAATATCTTAACTTTTCTATCGTCAAGTTCCATCTGCCTCCTACCTTTCTTTTATTAGCACTCCATGTATTTGAGTGCTAACATTTTTGATATACTAAAAATAGCACTCCTTTATATATTTGTCAACATTAATTTTTAAATTTATTCTTATTTTATATTTTGTTCATTTTTTAACCCAAAAACAGCTGTGAGCTAGCTCTCACAGCTGTTTTTGGGGTTAAGGGATATTTTTACCGCTAATTATCCGTTTTCATCTCATATATGTTAGTACCGTCATACAATACTATATTATCATCTTTGCAGTACAGCTTAGTTCCGGCATTAACGCAGCTTGCTTCCATATTACGATTCGGTATTTCGTTACTTGAAACAGTAATTTCGCCAACACATTCATAATCAGGAAACCAAAGGTCAAACACAGAGGCTGTTGCACTGTTTTTAGTACTTGATGAATCATGAACATATAATATATCATTATAATAAAGATATATCTTCGCCACCTCATTCTGCTTTCTTCCCGTCACGCTCTCCTGCTGTGCGGTATCCGTAATCTGTATATCAGAATCCTTTTGGTCTTTACCTTGGCAGGCACACAGCAAAACAGCCATGCTTAACACAATAAAAAACGCAAATACTCTTTTTTTCATTTTATGTCTACCCCCTATACAGTTTTTATTAGTTAGAATTTATTTAAAAATATTAACAGTAATAATACAGTCATTATATACCGATGACCAAAGTTTATATACTATTGATGAGCTATGACCATCCGCAAGTGCCAATAGATAAGTATTACTATTCTGCATTATATATCCGCAACCCATTGTCATATGACCCACACCCTCACTATATGAACCCGGTGCTGCTGCAAAACCTACCATACAAGGATATCCCCTGTCTATTTCGTAAGTATAGTCAGATATGCTTGAATTGCTTGCTTTATTGCCTCAAATGATGACATATAATTTAACGCAGTATATCCATTATTAGACCAATAATACATTACGTTTGCAAGCGCTGCCACTATACAATTATCATTTTGTTGAAGCTGTGGAGTTACATTTGGAAGTACTGAAAATGGCACTGTTTCTGTTGGATTTACAATATTATATACATTTCCAAATTCGTCCAAGTATGAAATTATCCCAAATAATATATCCAATATATTCAGTATCATTATAGAACATCTGTAATTCAGTTCCAATGGTTGCCAACAGCCGCTTGTTAAAGCGTGTCATTTATTGGCTGCACTCTACCTTCTTTCGCAATACACCTCCTCTTATAAATCACGTTTGTTCTCACATCATGTCTCTACAAAAATAATTATAACGTATATTAGTAATATTGTCAATCCCCATCTGCAGTTCATCCTTCTCATACAGCGTCGTTTTCTCTCCACCCTGATGGTATCATAAAAAAGCTGCATGCAAGGCTTATTATGCTTTGCATACAGCTAAATATTACATATGATGTTGGGGTCAAAAGGTATTTTGCCCCCAATGATACCGGATTGCTTCAGATTTCTGACCTTTTGACCCTGATATCTTACATATTATTTTATAAGCTTACTTTCTTGTCGAGAAGCTGCGCTGTTCCCACAACAGCTCCTGCTATTATAATAAGAAAGAAAACCATACACGGCAGGGCTGTTATTACCACCTGCTGCATGTTCTCAGGTGCCTCATACAATACAGGAAGCAGACCTCCGATTTTATTGACTGCATAGAACAAGAATATGTACAGAATAACACTTATTAATCCCTTAATCTTTCGGTTCTGTAGTACCGTCGCGGTTAATGTAATGCACAGATAAGCCAGTGTGACAGCCATGAAGAAATTGATAAGGAAATTAATGACAAATAAAGAAATTCCGTAGGCAATATCGGTAACATTAATTCCGAAATTCTTCACAAGGTCAAATACCATCTCGATTACGCTTACCTCCTGCTCCCACATATCCATCAGAAGCTTCCAGTCTATAAGCCACAGCCCGGCAAGCAGTAGTGCAACCATCACCCCGTTCAGAAAGGTGAACAAAAGCTTGGAACCGATAATCTTTATCGACCTGTTAGGAGTCATGAACACAAGATAGCTGGTCTTGTTCGACAATTCCCTGCTGTATGTGACAATTCCGAACGCAAATACCATAAAGAAGCACACAACAGCGCAAAAGAACAATATCCATGCACCGGCAAGTGCCTTATTCCTGTTCTGGTCAATAAAGCAGGCATACATAAAATATATCTGAGCAAGTGCAATAATGCCCAGCATTACCGCAATTCCATATAAATTTTTACGAAACTCGTATTTTATAAGCTTTAGCATATCATTCTCCCCCGCTCTATGCATAGATACTCTTATAGAGTTCAACAATCGACTTGCCCGACTCCTGACATAGAGCCTCAGCATCTCCCTGCATGATGACTGTACCCTTCTTTATGAAGACAGCATAGTCAATTATCTTCTCAAGTTCATCAACAAGATGGCTTGACAGTATGAATGCTCTGTGTCCGTCAGCACTTGCCATTATTGTGTTAATAATCTTCTCGCGGGCAATTATGTCAATTCCGTTAAGCGGTTCATCAAGCATTATCAGTCTGCTGTCCCTTGCAAGTGTTGCCGCAATCTTAAGCTTTGCCATCATTCCAGATGACATTTTATTCGCCTTCTGTCTGATATCAAGCTCCATCTCATCAAGAAGCTGTCTGTACTTCTCCATTGAAAAATCCTCAAAAAAGTCACTGTAATATTTGCCGATATCAAGACAATTCATGTAGGAATAGAAATAGCTCTCCGTAGGCATATAAGCGATATGTTTCTTAGACTCCACGCCAATCGGCTGTCCCTCATACAGAAGCGTGCCCGATGTCTGTCTCGTGAGCCCCGCAATCATCTTCATGAGTGTGGTCTTACCGCTTCCGTTAGGACCTAACAGCGCGTACATCTTTCCCGCCTGAATATTAAGCGAAATATCCTCCACAGCCGTCACAGTCATATATTTTTTCCTGAGATTAACACATTCCACCATAATTATTCTCTCCCCACGCCGTATCAGTTCTCAGATACTATCTGATAAACATCTATTTTAAACTGATCAGCAGCGCTTATTCCGACAAAGCGGCAGCCATATAATGTCTCTTCCTCGCCAAAGTTCTCCATTCTCACAATCTCGATAACGGTATCGAAGGATTCCTTTGTCCACAATACAACCTGAGTATCATAAAAAGAATTAAGAGCAAGTCTCTCCTTTGTTCTGAAAGCCATACCATCTTTAGAAATATTGACTACATTTACTTCAAATTCTTCTTCCTTAAGTCCAAATGCAATAAGATTGTTGCTGACCTTCTGCAGCTTAATCTTAACATTTATTCCAATTCTTTTTGACTTTCTCTTTTCCTGAAATTCCGACATTATATTCTCCTCCTTGTATTTTCTTTTCCATAAGAAAGCTATCAATCATGTATAAACATAGCGTCACCAAAGCTGAAAAATCTATATTTTTCATTCACTGCTGTTTTGTATGCATTCAAGATATTGTCACGCCCTGCCAGTGCCGATACCAGCATCAAAAGCGTCGACTCCGGAAGATGAAAATTCGTTATAAGGCAGTCTGCCGCCTTAAACTTATATCCCGGATAGATAAATATATCTGTCTCCCTGCTGTCCGCATGGACAATTCCGTTCTCATCCGTGGTTGACTCAAGCGTTCTAAGGCTTGTTGTGCCCACGCAGATTATTCTTCCTCCTGCCGCACGCGCCGCATTTATCTTAGCCGCCTCCTCCTCCGTCACAACGAACAGCTCAGAGTGCATGTGATGCTCCTGTATATTCTCAACCTTAACCGGTCTGAATGTTCCAAGCCCTACATGAAGCGTTACATTTGCAATAATAATTCCTTTCTGTGAAAGCTTGTCAAGAAGTTCTTTAGTAAAATGAAGTCCGGCTGTCGGTGCCGCCGCAGAACCTTCATATTTTGCATAAACGGTCTGATAACGGTTCTTATCCTGAAGCTTATGTGTAATATATGGCGGCAAAGGCATCTGCCCCAGCTCATCAAGTACTGCCTCGAACACTCCCTCGTAGTAGAACTTTATAAGCCTGTTTCCATCCTCAACCACATCAAGCACCTCAGCGGTAAGCTTTCCCTCGCCGAATATAATCCTGTCTCCAGGTCTTGCCTTCTTTCCCGGTTTAACAAGCACCTCCCAGACATCGTTCTCCCTGCGCTTAAGAAGAAGTACCTCTATGGAAGCACCTGTCCCCTCCCTGACTCCCATAAGCCTTGCCGGAATAACCTTAGTGTTGTTAAGCACAAGACAGTCTCCCGGGTTCAGGTAATCTATTATATCCTTAAATACCTTATGCTCTATCGCCCCCGTATTCTTGTCAAGAAGCATAAGCCTTGATGACGATCTGTCCTCAAGAGGGTCCTGTGCTATAAGCTCCTGGGGCAGATCATAACTAAAATCATGTAAATTCAAATCTTTTCCACTCCTGTGTATACAATTTATATGTTGTTATTATAACTTTAAAATCCTTTAAAATCTATAGTATTTGCCGTATGGTGCATAGGTAATTAGAACTACTTTTATATATCTATTTACCGGTCGCAGTGGCAATTTCTATTGTTCACACCCCCACAAAGGTTATAAAAACCCGAACACATCCAAAATACGATATGTCCGGGTCATTTATACACACAATTCAGAACAATCAGCTTCTCATAAGCGCGCCATATACATCTTTGAGGGTATTCACAATACTGTCAACAGCCTTGTCCGTCATCTCATCAGTTACATCTGCCTCATTTGATGCGAATACAATTCTGAATGCCATACTCTTCTTGCCAAATCCAAGCTTCTCACTCTCGAAAATATCAAAAAGGTCAACCTCTGCTACAAGCGAATCTGCCTTCTCGATGGTGGCAATGATATCTCCGCACTCAACCTCCTTATCAACTATCATTGCAATATCCCTGCCGGTCTTTGCAAATGTCGACTCAGGTGTATAGGTAATCTCCTCCTTGAACTTTGTCTTTAAGACGTCATAATTGAGCTCTGCAATAAAAATCTTCGTGTCATTCTTCTTATCCTTGGCAATCGCCATAGAATCGACAACATCATATCTCAACTGTCCGAATGTACCTATCAGTGTGCCATCACAATAAACCTGCGCCGTTCTTCCCGGATGGAGATAAGGAACATTTCCTCTCTTATAGGTAAACTTTATATTATTATAGGAAGCGAAATTCTCGAGTGTCTCCTTCATCGTGAAGAAATCCTCCTCAGAGCCGGAAGTACCAAGGCATAACGTCTTAACCTCATCAGGTGCCTCCGTGAGAGGAAGTGACTTAGGAATATATACGTTTGCAAGCTCGAAGAAACGCAGCTCTGTGTTTCCGTTCTTGATATTGTTCTCAATAGCCCTTACCATAGCCGGTGCCATGAGAGTTCTCATTATGCTCAGGTTCTCGGTGATAGGATTTAATATCTCGATGACCTGTCTCTCCTTCGCATCGGCAGGAATTAAGAACTCATCGAATTCATCCTTGGAGGTCATCGCAATAGTCTGAATCTCATAATAGCCCTGTGTGCAGAGAAAGTTCTTTACCGAAAGCTCCTTGCTCTGGGCCGCATTGAGTCCTCCGTTGGTTACTAAAGCCTCCCCTAAGAAGGTAGGAACAACCTTGTCATAGCCATACTCTCTTATAATCTCCTCAGCTATATCCTGATAATTCTCAATATCCTCACGATAACGTGGAACCGCAAGTGTCATAACCCCGTCCGATAACTCAACTTCGAACGCAAGGTTCTTAAGGATTCTTACCATATCCTCCTCAGGTACCTCAATGCCCAGTACATAGTTTACCTTTTCTGTAGGAACCTTTATAACTCTCTTCTCTGTAGAAGCACCTGCTGTGACATCAAAATGAGTGGAGCTTACCTTCGCTACTCCAAGTGCTGTCACAAGGTTGAGTGCTCTTGCCATACCACATTCAACAGAATACTCATCAATACCCTTCTCATAACGTGAAGCAGCATCAGACTGTAAGCCAAGTCCTCTGGCTGTCTTTCTCACGTTATCCTTCATAAACTTAGCAGACTCAAAGAGAACTTCCTTCGTGTTCTCGGTAATCTCACTGTTAAGACCGCCCATGACGCCTGCAAGACCGACTGCCTTCACCTTGTCGCAGATGAGAAGATTGTTATGTGTGAGCACTCTCTCCTTGCCGTCAAGTGTGACAAGCTTCTCTCCATCCTCGGCTCTTCTGACAACAATCGAGGAGCCCTCCAGTGTGTTGAGGTCGAATGCGTGCATTGGCTGTCCAATCTCAACAAGAACGTAGTTGGTTATATCAACCATCGCGTTTATAGCATTGTGTCCGACTGCAATAAGTCTTCTCTTCATCCAGAGCGGAGATTCCTTATACTGAACATCATATACATAATGTCCTAAATATCTTGGACAGATATCCTTACTCTCAACAGTCACGCTGATTTCCGGCTTAGTCACCTCATCACAGGTGTAGCTCATATCAGGAAGCTTGATTTCCTTTCCAAGGAATGCGGCAACCTCGCGCGCGAGTCCAAGAACAGACTGGCAGTCAGGTCTGTTGGCTGTAACGGAAATATCAAATACATAATCATCAAGTCCAAGATAGGTCTTTATGTCCTCTCCTACAGGGGCATCCTCATCAAGAATCATAATACCGTTGACATCGGCACCCTTGTACCAGTCCTTATCAAGACCTAACTCTCCGCCTGAACAGAGCATACCATAGGACATCATGTCCTTCATCTTTCTAGGTGTAATCTCCATTCCGTTAGGAAGCTTGGCGCCGACTATACATGTCGGAACCTTGGCACCCTGAAATACATTATCGGCACCTGTAAGAATAAGGTGGTCATGTCCCTGCTCTCCGCAGTCAATGTGACAGATGTAAAGGTGTGTTCCCTCATACTTCTCTATAGAAGTAACCTGTCCTACATAAACCTTCTCGATATTCTCACCAAGATATTCAACTCCCTCAACCTCGAAGCCGGCACCGAAAAACTTCTTCTCAAGCTCCTGTGGAGTGACATCTATATCTACATAATCCTTTAACCAACTAAGTAATACTTTCATATCTATTCTCCATTTCCGACTGTTATGCCTTGAACTGCTTTAAGAAATCAATGTCATTCTCAAAAAGCTTACCCATGTGATTTATACCATACTTGAGCATCGCAATACGCTCGATACCAATACCGAATGCAAGTCCTGAATACTCCTCCGAGTCAATTCCGCAGTTCTCAAGAACCTTCTTATTTACAATACCACCGCCGAGAACCTCTATCCAGCCTGTTCCCTTACAGAGTGAACAGCCGCGGCCGCCGCACTTGAAGCAGCTTACATCGACCTCAACCGAAGGCTCCGTAAATGGGAAATATGAAGGACGAAGTCTTGTCTTTACATCCCCTGTGAAAAGCTTCTTCACGAACTCATCAAGCATACCCTGAAGGTCACAGAGTGTGATATGCTTATCGACAACAAGTCCCTCCATCTGGCTGAACATCGGTGAATGAGTAGCATCAGAATCAGAACGGAATACCTTACCAGGCACAAGCACCTTGATAGGAGGCTTCTTCGCATCCATCGTACGAATCTGTCCCGGTGATGTATGTGTGCGGAGAAGCAGATCGTCGGTGAGCCAGAATGTATCCTGCATATCTCTTGACGGATGATCCTTAAGCACATTAAGTCTTGTGAAGTTATGGTCATCATCCTCAATCTCAGGTCCCTCAAAAATCTCAAAGCCCATTCCCGCAAACACATTTATCATCTCGTACTTAACTGCCGTGAGCGGATGAAGGTTTCCCATAGGACGTGTCTTTACCGGAACTGTCACATCAATTGTCTCTCTCTCATACTTCTGCTGCAGCTCAAGAGTCTCTATTTCCTTCTTCTTCTCATCATACTTTTCCTGAACCCAGTTCTTGACATCGTTTACGAACTGACCGTATGCCTTCTTCTCCTCCTTGGCAACCTCCTTGATTCCGTTCATAAGTCCCTGAACAGAACCATTCTTACTGAGGTAGGTCTTCCATACCTCTGAGAGCTGGCTCTCAGATCTGGCAGTCTCAATGTCATTTAAGAATTTCTTCTTCAAATCATCTGCATTAAACATGTCATTTACTCCTTTTCTTCTTAATAAAATGTGCATGTATAAATGTCAATCGCTTCATGCTTCGCATTCACGCGATTGACACAGAAATTCGCAATACGGCTTATCAGCCTGCCTGCTTATTTCTGTTATGTTTAAACAATTTATACACTAAAAAACCCCGCCCCTCAAAAAACGAGGGACGAGGCTTAAACTCGCGGTACCACCCTGATTCCCGGAATACACCGGGCACTCAACTTATGCGTAACGTGCACATACGTCACTCTCTACAAGCAACCCTTCAAGAGTGCAGCTCCAACGGGAACTTAAACAGCTATCTGAACCTGAAGCGGGCTTCCAGCCGACGACCCACTCTCTCTGTCGGAAAATAACTATCTACTGCATTATAAAAATATAATCTTCGTCTTCACAGCTTTTACTTTATACTATTGATAAACCTCCGTGCTGAATATTCAATGTCTGCCGGCAGAATATCCAACAACCTATTAAAGTTTATCACAGCAGAGTAATTTGTCAAGCTTATTTTTCTTCCTGCTTTGCCGTAACCGCAGTTTTCCTAAAAAAAATTTCACTAAAACATGTCCCTGTAATCCTCCGGCAAAAATCTATGGTATATTATGTGGCAGCCTTCGTCCTTGAAGCAGTAATAGTACTCATCACCGGCTGTATCGGAACTATTATCATCCGAATGTTCAAAATACACAACATAGTCAAACTCATCATCCTTAGCCTTCTCAATGACCACACCTTTTGAATATTTACGGAACAAATCAAATATCCCCTGCATTGTGCAGTCATGCCCTCCGACATAGGCTATCAGCTCGCCAAGGAAGCTGTCCGGTGTGGTATTCTCATGTACATATCTTCCGCCCTCCTTTGGAATAAGGAAACAAAAGCGCCCATTATGCTGTGTCACCTCCACAGCTCCAAGCTTTTCCTTAAACTCATCCGGCTGGTTTTCCGACTGTAATCTGTCAAGCATTGCCTCAGCGCTATAGTCCGTTCCGAAGAAGTGGTTGAGCGATGACAGCGGATAGTACAGTCTCACCTCCTCGTCGCAATAGCCCAGCTTCATCTGCTGTTCCTTGAGAATATCTATAAGATTCTTTTCTAATTTTGCATAACCTGTGCTGTCCATATTTATGCCTCCTAATATTCCACCCTGTATAAAAACAATCCCTCCGCAGGTGCCATATATGGAACCCTCTTTCTGTCGCGGCTCTCAAAAATCTCGTCCGCCACATCCGCGGAAGCCTCTCCCATACCGATGGCTAACAGCGTTCCTACAATGAGTCTCACTGTGTGGTACAGGAAGCCATTGCCGCGGAAAATAATCTCAAGACAGCCGTCCTGCACAGCGGATATACTGCCATTATGGGCTTCTTCCATATAATCAGCATTATCTATATTTTTACCGCACAATCTGAACTCAATGCTGTCAATCCGCCTTATCGTGCTCTTTTTAGATTTGTTATCCGAAAATCCCTGAAAATCATGCTCACCGATAAATCTCTCAGACGCAGACCTCATTCTCTCTATATCCAGCTTCTCCGGATATTCAAGCTGTGCCATATACTTTCTTGCGAACACATCGCGCTTTCTGTCAAGGCTTATATAGTAGCGATATTCCTTTTCCACTGCGTTGAGTCTTGCGTGGAAGCGGTTATCTGCCTGCTCGAGAGTGAGTATCCTGATATCCTCCGGAAGAAATGAGTTGAGCTCATCCTTTATTTTTTCAACAGCATTGTCTTTCAGCCTGCCAGCCTCTTTATCAGCACCTATATTATTTTCTGCTCCATATATTTTATCTATCGAAGCCTTCTGATACTCTACTTTAAAATTAGCCACCTGTCCGACAGCGTGAACCCCCGCGTCGGTTCTCCCGGAACCATGAAGCTCTATCTCCTGTCCAAAATACTTAAAAAGAATCTCTTCTATCTTTCCCTGTATCGTGTTTTTAGTATTTCCCTGCTTCTGCCAGCCATTGTACCGCGTGCCGTCATACTGCAATATCATTTTATAATTAACTATCATTTTTATCCCCCTGCATACTGCAAGCACTGCTTGCAGTACTGCCACCAATAAGTTGTTTGAAAGTTTCACTTTCAAACTTACTCCGTTTCACAGCCATAATAATATTTCAATCTAAGCTTAAGTATATCATCCGGGTATTATATTTTCAATTATTACATAATTTTCAGATTATATCCATTTCATGTGAATATGCCGGTCTACAAAAAAAGACTTCACACACAGCCAAAAATCACTGTACATGAAGTCTTATAGTCATAAACGCGAAATATTAAAATCCGGAATACTATTTAGAGGCTGCCGGATTAAGCTTCTTAGCAGCAATTTCATCCTTAAGCATTGTAAGGAAGTCCTCCCTGGATACTGTTGTTGAATTCTGCTCACCGTGAAGCCTGTAGCTTACAGTCTTGTCATTAGCCTCGTTCTTACCAAGCACGATAAGATAAGGTGTCTTCTTGACCTGTGCCTCACGCACTCTATAGCCAAGCTTCTCATTTCTCTCGTCAATCTCAACTCTGATTCCGTTAGAAGCAAGATAATCGTAGAGTTCATGTGAGTAAGCGTTAAGCTCCTCATCCTCATTCTTAACAGGAAGAATAACTGCCTGTACAGGAGCAAGCCACAATGGAAGGTTACCCTTAGTCTCCTCAAGGATGTAAGCCATGAATCTGTCAAGTGAACCAAGGATTGCTCTGTGAAGAACAACAGGAGTCTTCTTCTGACCATCCTTGTCAACATAAGTTAAGTTAAACTTAGCCGGGAGACAGAAATCAAGCTGGCAGGTTGAAAGTGTGTACTCGTTACCTACAGCCGGCTTAACATTTACATCAAGCTTAGGACCATAGAAGGCAGCCTCACCGATTTCCTCTGTGTACTCGATTCCAAGGTCATTTAATACCTTTCTGAGAGCGTTCTCCGCATTGTTCCACATCTCATCGTCATCGTGGTACTTAACCTTATCCTCAGGGTCTCTTAATGAGAGAACACATCTGTAATCTGTGATTCCGAAATCCTTGTATGTGTCAAATATAAGGTCAACAACCTTGGAAAACTCAGACTCAATCTGCTCCGGTGTGACGAAAAGATGTGCGTCATTCTGGCAGAAATGTCTTCCTCTCTCGATTCCCTTAAGAGTACCGCTCGCCTCAAATCTGAAATCATGTGCTATCTCACCTATTCTCATAGGTAAATCCTTGTATGAATGCATCTTATTAGCATAAATCATCATATGATGAGGACAGTTCATAGGGCGAAGTACGAATGACTCTCCCTCAACCTCCATAGCAGGGAACATATTCTCCTTGTAGTGATCCCAGTGGCCTGAGGTCTTATAAAGGTTAACCGTACCTACACAAGGTGTCATAACGTGAAGATAGCCAAGCTTTCTCTCCTTAGCCTTGATGTAGTTCTCAAGCTCCTGCCATACTGTGTAGCCCTTTGGTAAGAACATAGGAAGTCCACGTCCGATGAGGTCATCAGTCATAAAGATTTCCATTTCCTTGCCAATCTTTCTGTGGTCACGCTCCTTAGCCTCCTCAAGTAACCTAAGGTGCTCCTCAAGCTCCTCGGCTGTCGGGAAACATACTCCGTAAATTCTCTGCATAACATGATTGTTAGCGTCACCCTTCCAGTAAACGCCCGAGTACTTTACAAGCTTGAAGTTCTTGCAAAGCTTTGTGTTATCAACATGAGGTCCACGGCAGAGGTCTGTGAAGTCACCCTGGTCATACACTGTGATGTTGCCGTCCTCAAGTCCGTTTATAAGGTCAAGCTTATACATATCGTCCTTGAACATCTCAAGAGCTTCAGCCTTAGTAACCTCTCTTCTGAAAATCTTCTTGCCTTCCTTGCAGACCTTCTTCATCTCCTTCTCGATAGCTGCGATAATCTCATCATTTACAGCCACATCGCCAAGGTCGATATCGTAGTAAAATCCTTCCTTTACAACAGGTCCTACCCAGAACTTAGCGTTAGGATAAAGGTGCTTAACAGCCTGTGCCATAACATGTGCACATGAATGATTGAGAGTATTCAGTCTCTCATCTGCTTTAAAATCTACCATTTTAAAAATCTCCTTATAATTTTTTATCACTTTGACGTAGCAATATACACATACAAAAAGCCCCCTATACAGTGGCTTTCCATCTGTATAAGGGGCGAATATACATATCCGCGGTTCCACCCTTATTATTCTCATTGAAATCTATATGAATACAATATATCCGGCAAGCAATGATTGAATAACTATCTTTCCGTATACAATAATAATTCAAAAGTCTGCACAATATATCATCATATATCAACAGGAATATCTCTTTGTGATGATAACGGAATCACCGTGCCGTATTAAGGCCGCTCGGAGGTGGTCTTCCCGAAACAGTATTCTAAGGCACTCGCACCGAATGTGTCTCTCTCTGAAAAATCTTATCCCGGTACTCTTCTCGTCAACACTTTACCTATGGAAGTATATTTCAAAAATGTTGTAATGTCAACCCTGAATATATTTTATTTTTGACAATTTTACTTTTTACAATGGCTCAATATTACATCCAATTTTCTTCAATCGTATGTGACAGCTTGACAAACATCGCATAGTATTTGTCCTTTGTCTGCTTTATTATGTCCATCGCAATCGCTTCATTATACGCATGTGCAACATTATTTCGCGAAGCAAGCGCATCCAGCCACAGCTCCTCATCCTGTATCATTCCTGCTTTATACGCAGTTTTAAGTATAGACCTCGGAGAACCTGTAGCGCTGTCAGCATATCCATAATTTTCAAGAAGCTCCTTCATCGCTTTCCATGCCTGCTCAAAACATATTTCATACAGACCAACCATTCCGGCTATCTCTACATTTCCATAAGGTTCTTTATAGTCATAAATATCCTTCAAATTATTTAATGCAGCTTTAAAATTGTCATATTTTTTCATACAACACAATTCCTTCTCGCTTGATTGACTCCAACAATTCCTCCCTTACCGGTTTGTTCAAATCAATGATATCAAATTCCAGCAAAGTGGAGGTCTCCTCATCGACATCCAACATAAAACGGCTGCTCTTTCCTCCGCGAAACGCCAAATCCACATCACTGCGCTCTTTAAAATCACCTCTCGCCCGCGAACCGAATAGTATGACCTTCTCAACCTGATACTTCTTTGCAAGAGTAATAATTTCCTGTATCACCTTTTCCTTTATTCCGGTTGCCTTGTAATAAATCTGTTCCGACATAAAACAGCTTCCCCACAACTATTTATATTTCAATTTTTTCATCACCATGATGACCTATGTATAGATTGATAATTTCCTGTAAAAACTGTCTGCCTATATACCACTATCACAATCGCTATTACATCAGGCAAGCACCTGCCTGCGTATTGTCTCCATAACATCATCGGTTACATAACCCGCCGCTGCCTTCACCATCTCCGGTGCATAATCCATGGCATAGCCATAGGCTACCGTGCCAAGAAGCTTGATATCGTTACCGCCATCGCCGAATGCCATAACCTCATCCATATTGATAGAATACTTACGGCAAAGCGCTTCAACACCGGACACCTTGCTTATTCCCTTCGCTACAAATTCCATCCAGTTGTTAGCATTATAGACCAATTCAAATGTATCCATCCAGTTATCCTTAAAATAGCTGCTGCAGGAGTCAACTCCGTTTATCGCATACACCGACAGCTTGAGGAAATCGTCCTCTATTTTTCCAACATCATTCACACTGTCCAGGAACGAAATGCTGTCCCGGTATCTATTGGCAATAAAGCCTCTGTATTTCTCCGTCTTAGGACTGATATACAGCTTCTCACGCCCATACAGGAGGAACTCACATCCCTCAGAGCATGTAATGTCCTCAGCCAGTGCTGTCACATCATTTTTATTCATTGAATTAATATCAAGAATTTTACCATCACTTATTGTCATGGCTCCGTCACTGCACACAAAAGCCATCTTGTCCCTCACAGGCGCAAAGAGCCTGTGAAGGTCGCTGTATCCTCTCCCGCTGGCTGCGGCAAAATGTATTCCACGCTCATAAAGTCTGTCAATAACCTCAAACACACTGTCATCAAAAGCGCCTTCGCCCCTGGCTAAAAGCGTTCCGTCAACATCGCTTAATATAAGCTTAACCATAATCTGTACACCGCTGCCTTTTCCTAGAGCATAGCCTCAAGCGTAGTACGGATTGCCTTTATGAAATCTGTGCTGTTGAGAGTCTTTGCGTCCTTTATAGATGTTATAATTGCGAGGTCACCTGTCATCTGACCTCCCTCAACAGTATCAATCGTAGCCTTCTCAAGCTTATCTGCGAACTGCATCAGCTCCTTATTTGCGTCAAGCTCTCCTCTCTTTCTGAGAGCGCCTGTCCATGCAAAGATTGTAGCAATAGGGTTGGTGGATGTCTGCTCACCCTTAAGGTAACGATAATAATGACGCTGTACGGTGCCATGTGCTGCCTCGTACTCATAGTAGCCCTGTGGAGACACAAGGACTGATGTCATCATTGAGAGTGAGCCAAATGCTGTCGCAACCATATCACTCATGACATCTCCGTCATAGTTCTTGCATGCCCAGATATATCCGCCCTCTGAACGTATAACTCTTGCCACAGCATCATCGATAAGTGTATAAAAATACTCTATTCCTGCTTCCTTGAACTTTTCTTCATATTCGTTATTAAAAATTTCCGCAAAAATGTCCTTGAAGGTGTGGTCATACTTCTTGGATATGGTATCCTTCGTCGCAAACCATACATCCTGCTTCGTATCAAGCGCATAATTGAAGCAGCTTCTCGCAAAGCTCTCTATCGAAGCCTCCACGTTGTGCATGCCCTGAATAACTCCGGCACCCTTGAACTCATGGATAAGCTCCCTCTTCTCATTTCCCTCTGTGTCTGTATAGACAAGCTCAGCCTTACCCGCACCCGGAACCTTCATCTCAACAGCCTTATACACATCGCCGTAGGCATGTCTGGCAATCGTTATAGGCTTCTTCCAGTTCTTGACAAGCGGTTCAATGCCCTTAACTATAATCGGAGCGCGGAAAACCGTTCCGTCAAGTATTGAACGGATTGTTCCGTTAGGACTCTTCCACATTTCCTTGAGGTTATACTCTGTCATTCTGGCTGCGTTAGGTGTGATGGTTGCACACTTAACGGCCACACCATATTTCTTAGTTGCCATGGCTGCGTCAACTGTGACCTGATCATTTGTCTCATTTCTGTACTCAAGACCCAAATCATAATACTCTGTGTTAAGCTCGACAAAAGGAAGCAGAAGCTCATCCTTAATCACCTTCCAAAGTACTCTTGTCATCTCGTCTCCGTCCATCTCCACAAGAGGTGTAGTCATCTTAATCTTATCCATAAAGTCCTCCATCTGCACATGCTCACCACGGCACTATATTTTCCAATTAACCTCAAATGCTCTAATGCCTGCATTTTTCTTCTTGTATCATACAATATGATTATTAAAAAAACAAGGTATGTTTTGATTAAAAAAATACATAAAGCCGGTAACACATTTCCATTCGCGGCATATTATGAAGTGTATAAAGATTTTGGAGGAAACTATAGTGAGTGATTTAGCAGCAACAAACTGTGGATGCGGCGGCGGATGTGGAGGTTCCAACAACGGAGGCTGCAACAGCTGCAATATTATCATCTGGATAATTCTTCTCTCCTGCCTGTGCGGCAACGGCAACGGAACATCTCTTTCCAATGTCTTCGGCTGCGGCAATGGTGATGACTGCGGCTGCGGCGGCGGATGCGGCAACAACAGTTGTATATGGTTAATTCTTATTCTTCTTTTCTGCGGCGGTGGATGCGGCTTCTAAAAGGCTGCAGACGCAAAGGGCAGGGGTGTTATTTCCCTGCCCTTTTCCTTTATTGTTGGCTTTTCCATCATCTTTTCTTTATAATCTTAACTACCAATACAATCGCCATTATAATTATGACTATTCCCGGGCAAAGTAAACCGCCAATCCCCAACCTGTCAAGCCCCTTGTGGCATATTTTTTTTATATATGCATATATTTTATCGATAACCCATCCCACTACATAAAAAGGACCCACGCCCATGCCACCAAAACCACCGCACCAGTCAATAATACAAACTGAATTTGATGAGCGGACCATCGGAAGAAGCACGCAGCTTCTCAAGGCTCTCATTCCATTTTTAGAGCCTTCACAGCAGAAAATGTTCGGACTCATGGTGCGCATAATCGAATTTAACATGACACTCGATTTCTTTAATCACAACCGCATTCCGGCATGTATGTTCAAGCCTCCGTGTGGGGATGATATGCTCTCAGAGCTTAAGGGCTACTGCTCACCTGAGGAACAGAAGCAGCTTGATATGATGATTGGCATGATTAAGGCACAGAAAATTCAGGCTGCACTCAATTCCAATCCATGTCCCCCGCCGACACCCGGCAAGCCTCCATGTGTACCCGGCGGCAGGCCTCCTGATAAACCTTCCGGTGCTCCATGCGGCAAGCCTGCCGGTAAGCCACCATTTACTCCCGGCGATAATCCTTGCGGCAAGCCTCATGGGGCTCCAGACGATAATCCTTGTAGCAGGCCGCATGACACTCCGGGTGACAAACCGCCGCAAAAGCCTCCATGTGCCTGTAACCCCGGCGATGGTAAGCAGTATGAAAATACGCACAACCGGCCAGATAGCTGTCCTCCGCCAAAACCACCTTATCAGCCTTCTCCGCTGGATATGCTCTCAGGACTTTTGTCACCGGAACAGCTCGCACAGTGCCGTAAATTTGAATCGCTCTTATGATTTTTTATTGACTATGAAAGGAGTTTTAATATGAACACATCACACATCACGGAGGGGCTCGACCCACGCAAGGCAGCTCTTATAAACAATTTTGCCAACATAGCTAAGGGAAAAGGCAGCGATGAAATGCTCCCGCTCCTCCTCGCCGTTTCAAACAAGGCAAAAAAAGAAGGCATCAGCTTCACACAGGATGAAACCAATGCCATAATAAATATATTGAGGGATGATATGAACCCTGAACAGCAGGGAAAATTAGACCTCTTCATGCAAATGCTCAAAAACGCTTAGTTACTCATTGTCTGTACTCTCATTTTTACCCGGTCTTTTAAGCTCCTTGATTGTAGTCTTAAAGCTGTCGAAAAGCTCTGAATATCTTGTAGACCTAGCCGATGGGTTACGTTCAAGGAGACTCTTAATACGTCTGAACTCGCCTTTCTCCATTCCGGACAACCTGTTTGCAACCTTTTCCTTAAAGTTCTCAACATCATTGTCAAATACAGCCGCAATGACATCCATGCGCTTCTGTGCACGCTGCACGCTTTCCATCTCGGAAATATGCTTCAATATCTCCTTTAAATCAAGAGCATCCCTGATAGATATTCCAAGATCCATGCTTCCGAACATCACAAGAAATACTGTCAGCACTTCCGTCGCAGTCTGCGAGAGACTGAGCACAGCATGTTCAATCGGCTTATGTATGAACTTTATCATAAGAATTGAAAATAATCCCCACACTATTGATGTCGGCAGGCTGATGTAACCTTTTATGTTAGTAGGAATATTGGTATAGTCCCAATATCTTACATGAAATATAGCCTCCATCGTGCAGCCTGTCACAAGCTCAAGTGCCGAAGCGCCAAACATACCACATATAAATACAAGCCAAAGATTATCCTTAACAGGAAGCGTCGCAAAAAGTATAGCCATCGCACCGAAACCATATATCGGTATGAGCGGTCCATGAAGGAAACCACGATTTACGAATTTATGCTCTCTGATTGACACATAACCTGTCTCCCATATCCAGCCCAAAAAGCAATATGCAAAAAAGAACATTATTACTTGTAAAAAAGAATACTGTGTCATACAAACCTCATTTCCAAACGGTCATTGCACCGCCCTTACCAATTAATATTCCTCCGCAATATCTATCTCTTCCTGCTCCGCCTCAATCGTCATCGGACTAAGCGGAGTATGACGAAGATACACAAGCCAGTAACCTATTCCAACGATTCCTGCTCCACCAACAATATTTCCAAGTGTGACCGGAAGGAGATTTTTTAAGAGAAAGCTTCCGAAGTTAAGTCCTGCGGCAGCAATGCCGTATTCGCCTGCGGCAGCTATTCCGGCTATGCCAAAATAGATGTCCGCAATGCTGTGTTCAAAACCGCACAATACGAACAGCATTACCGGCCAGAAGCTCATAAGCAGCTTTCCCGACACTCTCTTAGCGGCAAACGCAGCCCACACGGCAATACATACAAGGATATTGCACAATACGCCTCTCATAAATGCCTCAGAAAAGCTCTGGTTTATCCGCGACATTGCCGCGGCAACAACCTTCTGTGCAAGAAGTCCGTTGTACAAATCAGGTACATGGGAATATACAACCATAACCGCAACAAAACCGGCTCCGATAAAGTTCCCAAGAAATACAAAGAACCAGTTCTTAAGCATGCCGGCTACGGTTGCCTTTTTCTGCAGAACGCTTATTATAATCAGATTATTTCCGGTAAAGAGTTCACTTCCGGCAACAAGAACCATAGCCATTCCGGCGGGAAATACACATGCGCTGACAAGTCTTGCAACTGAAGCTGAGGCAATGGTTGCGGAAGCTGTTGTCGAAGCAATTCCCGCAAAGCCTATGAACATTCCAGCAAAAAAGCCAAGTATCAGCATCTTCCACGCTGACAACTTAACCTTGTGAATACCAATCTCAACAAAATTTCTTGCAATTTCAAGTGGTGAATGCATACAATTTCTCCTTACACATTAATATGGAATCTATATAATTGCAAAAATCAGTGTGTAACAGCCGGATATCATGCAATTTCTCCGGAACACCGCACAACTGTTTACCGACAAAATGATTACCGCAATTATATGTTCCAATATAGAATAATGCCATGGCAGCACTGTCACAGCATTATTCAAAGTAATCAATTATTTACATACAATGTTTACAATCTTGCCCGGAACATAGATTTCCTTGACGATGTTCGGTGTCAGCTTCTCCTTAACTGCATCCTTAGCAGCCGCAAGAACTGTATCCTTATCGGCATCCTTGGAAACCTTGACAACACCCTTGGTCTTACCGTTAATCTGAACTGCAATCTCGACGGCATCCTCAACTGTAAGCTCCTCTATGAACTGTGGCCATGCCTCGTATGCAATTGTATCGTCATGTCCTAATACAGACCAGAGCTCCTCACCTACATGAGGACAGATACATGAAAGCATCTTTATAAATCCTTCTGCATACTCCTTCGGGCATGTTCCTGTCTTGTAGAGCTGGTTTACGAATATCATCATCTGGCTGATGGCAGTATTAAAAGCAAGGTTCTCAAAGTCGTTCGTAACCTTCTTTACAGTCTGATGATAGAGCATTGTAAGCTCATCCTTGTTCGCATCCGAAATGTTATCCGGATTAGTAAAGAAATTCCATACTCTCACTATGAAACGCTTAGCACCCTCAACACCTGTTGCGCTCCATGGCTTAGAAGCCTCAAGTGGTCCCATGAACATCTCATAGAGTCTTAAGGTATCTGCACCGTAATCCCTCACGATATCACTAGGATTTACAACGAACTCAGGGAAACGCTTACCCATCTTGATTCCGTTAGAGCCAAGAATCATTCCCTGATGAACAAGCTTCTTAAACGGCTCCTTTACAGGTGAGAGTCCCTTGTCATAGAGGAAACGGTTCCAGATTCTTGAATACATAAGATGACCTACAGCATGCTCCGGTCCCCCGATGTATAAATCAACAGGCATCCAGTGCTTTAAAAGCTCCTGATCAGCGAACTCTTTATCGTTATCCGGGTCGATGTATCTCATATAATACCAGCTTGAACCGGCACTTCCCGGCATTGTAGATGTCTCTCTCCTGCCCTTTAAGCCATTGTGATTGTACTGCTTCCACTCTGCAGCGTTCTCAAGAGGTGCCTGTCCGTTCTTTCCCTTATAATCCTCAAGCTCAGGAAGTACAAGCGGAAGCTCATCATCTGCAAGCACATGTATTGAACCATCCTCAAGATATACAATAGGTACAGGCTCACCCCAGTATCTCTGTCTTGCAAAAATCCACTCTCGGAAGTGATAGTTGACCTTTCTTCTGGCAATTCCCATTCCGACAAGCTTATCTGTGATAGCCTTCTTAGCCTCCTCAACGGTAAGACCTGTAAACTCCTCCGAATTGATGAGCTTACAACCCTTTCCGAGGTAATCCCCCTTCTCAAAAGCATGCTCACTCACATCTGCACCATCAATTACCTGAATCATCGGAATATCGTGTGCAACAGCGTACTCAAAATCTCTCTGGTCATGTGTAGGAACCGCCATAACAGCACCTGTTCCGTAGCTTGCAAGTACGAAATCTCCTATAAATACAGGAACCTCCCTGCCATTTACAGGGTTAACCGCATATATTCCCTTGAGCTTACAGCCGGACTTGGTCTTGTTAAGCTCAGTACGATCCATATCGTTTTTCTTGAGTGTCTCTGCGATGTATGCTTCAACCTCTTCTTTATTCTCTATTCTCGGCATAAGTTCCTTGACAAGCTGTCCGTCCGGTGCAAGAACCATGAATGTGATACCATAGATTGTCTCTATACAGGTCGTGTAAATGGAGAACTCTCCGCCGCCTGCAATCTTAAAATCAACCTCAACGCCCTCTGACTTGCCAATCCAGTGTCTCTGCATATCCTTAGTCGACTCAGGCCAGTCTATCTCATTAAGACCCTCAAGAAGCTTCTCTGCGAATGCCGGCTGGTCGATTACCCACTGCTTCATGTTCTTTCTTACTACAGGATAACCGCCTCTCTCAGACTTGCCGTCAATTACCTCGTCATTGGAAAGAACTGTCCCCAGCTCCTCACACCAGTTAACCGGCATGTCAACAAGCTTGGCATAGCCTGCAAGATAGAGCTGTTTAAAAATCCACTGTGTCCACTTATAGAACTTAGGGTCACTTGTCGCAAGCATCTTTGTCCAGTCATAGTCAAAGCCTAACTCTTTAAGCTGCTTTGAGAATGTCTCAATATTGCTCTCGGTAAACCCATTAGGATGATGCCCTGTAGATACGGCATACTGTTCTGCCGGGAGTCCGAAGGAATCATAGCCCATCGGGTGAAGCACATTGTAGCCCTGCATTCTTTTCATTCTTGACATAATATCTGTTGCCGTATATCCTTCCGGATGTCCTGCATGAAGACCTACGCCTGAAGGGTAAGGGAACATATCAAGCACATAGTACTTAGGCTTGGAAAAATCCCACACATCAGTCTTAAAGGTCTGGTGTTCATCCCAATATTTCTGCCATTTTTTTTCAATTGTTTTGTGATTATAAGCTTCCTGCTGCATTTTTCTGTTTCCTCCAAAAATCATTAAACCTCATGATATATTTTTTCTATTATTTTGTCAAATAGAAATTACAATCATATTATATGGTAAAATCAAGGCATGTCCTCACCGCAGTATACGGTCTTACCCTGCCGTCCGCAACCGCAACATGCGCAGGATTCACGGCATAAGCCTTAAGAGCCTCCTCATCGGTAAAGGTCGAATCCAGCATGACGTCAGCATTGGAGCCTGCAAGACCATTGGTATGTACATGTATCTCCACAAGCCCCGGTATCCTTCCGGCAAGACCTTCAAGTCCCTCCTTGATTCCTGCCTTTACGCTCTCAGTCTCTTTTTCGTCCATTTCCTTAAGCTTCCATAAAATAACATGCTTTACCATAATATCCTCCATCTGTTAAATATTCTACATATCCTTTACTGCATTCTCAACATTGCTTATCATTCTGTGATAGCCCTCAAGTGTAATCATACCGTCCGAATCCTCGACACGTCTTCCGCAGCAGCGCACCATTATCCTGCCAAGCTTCGGGTGCTGCCATCGATAATGAAGCTGTACAATCTTGTCAGACTCTATCATCTTCTTCACATTCTCATCGACATAGTCCTTGAAGCGTTCATCTATTCTGTCATACCAGTAGTGATAACACTCCTGCGGTGTGTATTTCCTGTCAACAGCTATTACCTTCTCCATCGTCTCATCGGTATGCAGCTCACAGTAATTCTCTTTTTCATTTATTCGTATAATCCATAGTCCAAGCTCCGTCTTTCTAAGAATATCCTTGGTATTGAAATAGATAACCTGCATTCTGTCCTTGAACTCATAGAGCTTCCGGACAAATTTCTCATGTTCCTCGTATTCACTTGTGTGACTATTGAGGAACAGATTTTCAAACTTATCCTTCTCGCATGGCTTCGAGAACAGATAGCCCTGTATAAGGTTCGGTGACAATCCCTCCAGCACCGTAAGCTCCTGCACACTCTCCACTCCCTCGCAGCATATACGGATTGAATTATTCTTGGCAAACTCAATCATATTGCTTATAAGCCTGTAATTATAGGTTGCCTCCTCGACACCTCTTACGAACATCCTGTCAATCTTAATCTCATTTACATTGAGCTTCTTAAGATAGCCCATGCTTGCATAACCGGTTCCGAAATCATCGATGGATATCTCAATTCCCGCATCACGCCAGCAATTAAAAATATCCATAAAATTGTCATTGCCCTGAAGCTGTATGGACTCCGTAATCTCAATGGTCAGGGCACTTCCCGGCAGACCGGATTTCCTCAAAATATTGAGAACCCTTTCGGCAATATCCTTCTCCTTAAGCTGCACAGCCGAAACATTGACGCTCATGCTGAAATCCTTGTCGAACCTTCTCCATTCCTTACACTGCTCAAGTGCGGTTGCAAGAACCCACATTCCAACGACATTGATAAGCTTAGACTGCTCCAGGAGCGGTATAAATTCGTCCGGATATACTTGTCCTCTCTTCTGCGAATGATAGCGAAGCAGTGCCTCCGCTCCATATACCTGATAGTTTCCGGTCTTAACCTGCGGCTGATAACATAGGTAAAAGCCCTCACAGCCATTCTTTACACTAAGCTGTAATTCATCAAGAAACTGAAGTGATTTTACTCTCTGCTCTAAATCCTGCTGTGAAAAGAATGACACTGAACCGATTCCCGAAGCCTTCGCCTTCTCAAAGGTCATCTCCACGCATGAATACATATCCTCCTCCGTGCCGAACATATCCGTGTTGTTAGGCACAACCCCTGCCGAGAGGGTGCAGGTATCAGACATTTCCTTCAAAAATCCGTTGAAGACCTTTTTCACTTCATTTTCATTGTCAGCATCAAGGTACATCGCAAAGCAATTATTTTCCACATGCCATATTCTATGAAGGGAAACTCTTTTTTCAAAAACCTCTGCACATCTTCTAATCACTTCATCCCCATAATGCCTGCCATGTTTAAGATTGATGTTGGCAAGATTATCTACGCCGATCATCATAAAATAGCCTGTATTTTTCCCATAGAAATCCTTTTTCAGGTCTATAAGCATCTTATTCTTATTAAACAGCTTGGTGAGAGGATTATAGAAAAATCTCAGCTTCTTGTCGGACACCATTCCTATCATGACAAAGGGCTTACCCTTGTCATCATTGATTACCGTTCCCCTGCAGCTGATCCATACAGCCTCACCGTTTCGGTTAATCCAACGGTAATTCATATTGTGTGTCTGCTTTTTTCCATCTATTATCTTCTGCAGATCCTCATGCAGTGCCTGCCTGTCTGCGGGATAGACAATCTTTTCCATATCAGCTATCGTGCTCATAGCCTTACCGTCCTGCCTCAGTGCATAGCTCTCATCTATATCGCCAAAAACCCAGTTCTGATCTCTTGTTATATCCCACAGATACAGATACGAATCCGTTGACTTTGATACAATGTTGAGCACATTGAGATAATTCCTGATTCTCTCCTCACAATACACAGGAAATTCCCTTTTCATCCTGTATTTCACATCATACATCATCTCATCGCTGCGATTGAAAAGCTGTTCCATGCTCTCACCCTGCTTTTCACGCACCCCATATCCACATGCAACCGATATAGGCATAACACGGTTCTGGTTTTTTTCTTCAATAAGACCTTCAAACTGTCCAAGCGATGCAAGAATCTTCGTCTGCTCTCCCGCCTCAATAAGCACGCAGAATTCATCTCCGCCTATTCTGTAACATTTCCCCATACCTTCAAATGCCTTGCTCAGGCATTCTCCCGCATCCTTAATTGCTCTGTCACCCTCTATATGACCATATCTGTCATTGCACAGCTTGAGATTATTGACATCTGCCACTATGCACGCCGCATTGGGTTTATTTTCAAATGCGTTAAGCTCCCTTGTAAAAGCCGCACGGTTTTCAAGCCCTGTGAGTGAATCAAGATATGCCAGCTTTTCCAACTCCCATTGATATTTCTGTTCTATCGTCATAATATCATCTATATGATGAAACGCCAATATGACATTACCGTCAAACTCCTTCTCGTCAATGCACACAATCTGCACCTCAAAGAAACGCTGCCCGGCTGCATTCGGCACACTCTCGTATCTGTAAACGACCCTGCCCTTTTTGGACAGCTCCTCCAACAGGCTCTCCCTCTGCATCACCCGCAAAAATTCCTTGCTGTTTGCCGGAGCTACATATTTGTCGCAGTACAGTCTGATTATCTCCGTATAACTGCTTCTTATTCTCTGCAGCATCTGAGGTATCTTTGCCGCATTTGCAACAGATGACACTGTCAGCGGTTCCACGAAGTCATCCTTAAGCCCCACATGGTATACCGCTGTATAATCACGGCAGAGCACCTCCAGAAAACGTCTCTCAAGGTCAGGCTTCATTGTGCTCTCCGCCTGAGCATGCTCTAAAGCCTCAATTTTCTTTTCCAATACTTCTGTATCCATTATCCAATCCTCTTTTCCGCTCTAGTACCACTTAAAATCTACCTTTTCCATACATTTAATGATTGAATATAAATATTATTTGCAATATTAAATTCATTTTAACATATAGACAAAAATATTTCCATATTTTTCACTCAACAAAGCTATATCTTTTGCAATATTTATTTATATTTTATAATTTGCTTACATTACAGAAAATTAACGATATTTATAACAAAATTTTCTCTTTTATTTTTTTCTGCATAATTTATAATTGTGTTAACATCTGTTATACACAAAATATATAGAAAGAAGGTACTCAATATGACAATGGCGGAAGCAATAATCTCGGGCAATCTCGAAGCAGTAAAAAAAATACAGCTTGAAAATCCCTCCTGTATAGACGAGCTGTATAACGGTATCACACTTCCTAATCTGGCGGCTTCAACAGGAAATACCGAGATTTTTAAATATATTGTAGAATATTCTCGTGCAAGCTTCAATGAAACTGATGATGATAACAGAACTGTTCTCTTTTATGCCGTCCCAACAGATAATGTTGAGCTTGTAAAATATATAGTAGAGCGGCTGGGTTTTTCCGGACTTTCAGGAGATAGAAATCTGGTCACTCCTTATGATATTGCGATAGAAAGCGGAGCAAAGAAGGTTATCTCTTATTTTAAAGAATTATACGGTGATATTGGCGGCATGTACAGAAACCCGATACGCACAGGCATGCACCCCGACCCTTCTATTGTATGCGTTGGCGATGATTTCTATATGGTCAACTCCTCATTCATATATTTTCCATGTATTCCAATATCCCATTCAAAGGATTTAATACACTGGGAAATAATAGGACATGCCATAACCAATCCCGAATGGGCGTATATAAATGAGCTTGAGGGCGGCCGCGGCTACTGGGCGCCCGATATATCGTACTATAATGGCAGATTCTATATCACCGCCACCTACAGGTTAAATGACACAGGCACGGTATACAGGCGACAGATGGTTGTATCCTCAGATAAGCCTGAGGGACCTTACTGCAAGCCTTCATTCATTGATGAAGATGGTATCGACCCGTCAATATTCACCGACGATGATGGCAGGAGATATATGCTGTTAAACCGCGGTGCCAGAATATTCGAGATAAGCAGCGACGGCACAAGACAGCTAAGCCCTGCAGCACTTCTGTATTACGGAAGCCAGAAGCGTGCACCGGAGGGTTCACACCTTCTGAAAAAGGACGGTTGGTACTATCTTTTTCAGGCCGAAGGTGGCACCGGGGAAGGCCACCGCATAACCGTGGCGCGAAGCCGCAGCCTGTTCGGGGTATATGAGCCATGCCCTTTCAACCCTATAATGAGACAGACTAACCCAAAGGCAGGCATACAGCGCTGTGGACACGGCAAGCCGGTAAAAACACCGGACGGCGAATGGTTCATCCCTTACCTGTGCGGCAGGCAGGTCGAGGGTAAATACAGTCTTCTCGGCCGTGAGACTGCGCTTGACAGAATAACATGGACGGCGGACGGCTGGCCTATGGTTAATAATCTCGAAGGACCAAGCACCCTCGCTAAAAAGCCAAATCTTCCGGAGCATGCTTTTGCGCCTGCCGCCTATGACAGCTTCGGTTCAGGCGATAACCTGTCCCCTGTGTGGTCATGGGTGCGTGTGCCGGAGCCAGATGCTTATAAATTGATTTCCAAAGGCACTGATACTATTAATTATATAGGTGGTAATCCTATCGGTAATTCTATCAGCACAATGGCAGATATCGACACACATGCAGATTGCAGCATACATGCAGGCTGCAGCACGCTTCTGCTGCGTGCAGGACGCACACCGCTCTCCACAATGTACTCAAGAAATATCCTTGTCCGTCCGCAGGAAGCTTTCTGCTTTACCATCACGGCAGCTCTGAGCCTTGACAGCGATGTACTGCACTATACCGGTGGTGAAGCCGGCGTCACCTGCTATTATGATGAAAATACATATCTCACCTTCAATGTTGTGAACAATAACGACAGACTGCTTCTCAAGGTGAGCGAACACATCGACACCACAACCACCGAGACCGCATGCATTGAACTTGGTACAGCACCGGCTGTCACTGCCTCAGCTCATGACGCACCTGTTATCACTGCCTCAAGCCTTGACGCACTCTCTTCCGGCTCAATCATCGAATTTAAGATAGACACCTGCTATCTCAGAAGAGATTTTTCATACCGGATAACGGATACCTCCAATATGAGTGATTTTACCGGCAGCAATGCAGCCTCGGACGATATAGCTGATAATATAGCCTCTGAAAAAGACACATCTTTCACCCATGTATGTACGCTTGAGAACGTATATTATCTCTGCGATGAAGGACTTAAAAAGGGCAAGCGCTTCACCGGTGCAATGCACGGAATGTACGCATATCTTCCATCACGTAATACGGCAGGCTCCACAGAGCTTCCGGAAGATGAACAGTGTGTGTATGCGGAGTTTATAAGTTATAACTAATTTTGCCGATAGAGCATAGGCGGCTGGAACATGGGTGGTGGCAGTTGGGACACTGGTGTCAGACCCCTGTCCCAAGTTCCGGGACAGGGGTCTGACACCAGTGTCCCAACTGCATTCCCCCATACAGTATATGCTAATAACAATACCGCTGTCACGAAACAGCGGTATTTGTCACGAAATCTTTAATTTACAGCTCAATACCATTTTTCCTAAGCAGCTCTCTCGCCGATTCAACCGAATCGACCCCGGTCTTATTCTTAATCGGTGCGAACTCCTTCCCGCGCACCACCTCAAAAGGCAGACAGCTGTCAAGCATCTGTATCATGTCGAGAATGAACTGCTCATACTTATAGCCGTTCGGCTCCTCCGGCTTGACAAGCTCACCGGCTTCGTTGATATATGGTATCTTCTTTGCCGACTTATGATAAGGAAGCTTTCTCTCCAAAAGGTTCACAAGCTTGTCAACCTTGAACAGATAGTTGAGGATTACACCGAAGTTATATGCATACTCACCGTTCTCATCCCTCTGTGTAAGCATATCCTCTGTCAGCTCAATATACTCCACTATCGAAGGTCTGCCGTCCTCGGTGCACATAACACCTACCTTCTCCTGTGGGTTAACCTTTCTTATAACCTTAGAGCCAACCGAATATCCACCCTCAAGCACAGCCCCGGCAAAAACCGGATCTGCTATGCTCTGCAGCACATTATCAACCGCGAACACGTTGAGCCACTCTATGCCCCTTTTCTCCACAAGCTCAAGAAGCCCGCTCTTCTTCATTGAGAGGAACCAGCCACCGTTGCCGTTAGGCGATGTGGCTATGCTGTCCTTCGCCTCCATGTATACTTTTCCGTCAAAGTCGGCAGCCGGAGCCATGTCCTGCTTGAAAAAAGCAATATAGTCCTTATCATAACCGAAATAGTCATGCTCCTTGAAAAATCCGACCGTCGCATCATGGTTCTTTTCGCTGGTCATAACAAAAAGCTGGATATAATTACCCGCCTTCTCCACAACCTTCATAAGATTTTCTATAAGTCTCTGGAAAATATACACCGGCTTGCTGATTCCGATATCGTACATTCCCTTGGGTGCATCAGAGCCAAGCCTTGTACCCATTCCTCCCGCAAGAAGGACAGCACCAAGCTTACCCGCCTTGACTGCCTCCATTCCGATACGCTCAAATCTTTCCCTCCCCATATCTATCTCAGGTATTGTCATAGCCTTGATAGGTGCAATTGTGCCGCGTTTTCCCGTCTCCGCCGCCTGTCCAATCACCGTAAAGTCCGTTCTGTCTATCTGTTCAATGAGCGTATTTCTCTGCTCATCCGGAAGTTCAGCATAATATTTAAGTACATGCTCCTGCCCATACCTCTTAAGCTTTTCCATTGCCTCATTATAATTCATGGTTATTCTCCATTTCACTGATTTTTATTTTACAAGCTGTTCCGCTTCCATAAACACAACTGTTATTCTAGTACCAATATCAGGCCTGGTCAAGATATTAAAGTATCCATTGTGTCTGTCGACTATCCACTTTGCAATGGAAAGCCCCAGCCCTGTTCCGCCCGTCTTGTGCTCCCGTGCTTCATCAGAACGATAAAAACGCTCAAAAATATGTTCAACATCCGCCTCATGCATGCCTATACCATTGTCCTGCACACTGAAAAACACCCCTTCCGGCTTCTTTCCTGTGCGTATGGTTATGGCATCGCCCTTCTGTGTATACTTAGCCGCATTGTCTATAAGTATTCTTGCACACTGCTTTATCATTGATACATCGCCGCTCATCTGCGCCTGCTCCCCAATGAATTCATACTCATGCTCCGTGTCAATCATCTTTGACTCCTCAAAGACCTCCCCCATGAGTTCATCAAGCTGTATATTCTCAATCTGCAGGCTGTTTCTTCCGCTATCGCCCCTGGCAAGGAAAAGGAGCTGCTCCACAAGCTTCTGCATGTGCTCCGACTCATTTTTAATCGCCTCGATAGATTCATCAAGAATGCTCTCATCCTCCTTGCCCCAGCGGTCAAGCATATCCGCATAACCCCTTATAACAGCTATCGGAGTCCTTAGCTCATGCGAGGCATCCGACACAAAACGCGACTGCTGTCTGTAGGTCTCCCTCATCCTGTCAAGCAGATGATTGAGTGCATTTTCAATGCCCTGAAGCTCCTTATTGTCCGTGTTGATTCTGGTGTCAAGGGACGCTGTGTTGACATTCTCTATCGCAGCCTCAAGGCTTTTAAAATTGTGCTGGTCATAAGCCATGTTCGTCAGCTTTTCCGTCTTTTTCGCCATCTCCCTGATTGGCAGGAGCTTGTCATTTATATTATTTTTCATATTCGCCGACATTACAAGCACCGAAAAAAACTGCGTCACCAGAATCGCCGCACCAACAATAATTACAACACGCGCCTCATTGCTGCTTATACTGAGCGACTGTGTATTTCCGTTCTCATCCGTCATATTATACTTAAAAAAATCGCTTCCTGTATTCCATTCCACGATGCGCTGCGTTCCTACTTTAAATACCCCGAATGCCGTCTTTTCAGCTATAAAAAGTCCAAACACAACCGCCACAACGCAGATAAGCACATCCATTTTCAGGATGTGCCACACAAATCTGCCGACAAATGAAGCATTGATACGCCTTGCAATCGAATACATCTTCTTCGCGCTGTTAGGCTGTCCCTTTGCCTCTGTCTGAGCTTTATTTTCATCTGCTGCGCTATACTCACTGTTCATCTTTGATGACATAACCCACTCCTCTGACCGTTGATATAAGCTTAATTCCGAATGCATCATCTATCTTGGTGCGGATATAACGCACATATACATCTATAACATTAGTCTCCCCTGAGTAATCATATCCGCATACCTTCTCAAGCAATGTGTCCCTGCTCATAACTATATTCTTATTCTCAAGCAGATACTCAAGAAGTGAGAACTCCCTGTGAGTCAATTCCACAAGCACTGTGTCAACCCTGACCTCATGTCTTGCCTTGTCAAGACTGACTCTCCCGCATGAAAGTACATCGGATTTCGGATGTATTACTGCCATATCTGATGATTTTTTCAACGCAACCCTTATTCTTGCAAGAAGCTCCTCGATGGCGAACGGCTTCGTTATGTAATCATCGGCTCCAAGGTCAAGCCCCGAAACCTTATCCATGACCGCATCCCTCGCCGTCACCATGATGACAGGCATATTGCTTGACCTCCTGAGCCTTCTTAGAAGCTCCATTCCGTTTAGCTCAGGGAGCATGACATCAAGCAGCATTAAATCGTATTTTCCGCTCTCCGCCATGGCAAGACCTGTTCTCCCATCAACAGCCTTGCCTACATCATAGCCCTCATGCTTAAGCTCCAGCTCAATAAATCTCGCAATCTTCTCTTCATCCTCGACAATCAATACAGCAGCCATACATCCCTCTTTTTTGGTAATTGCAAAATGCAAATCTGCCACATAGCAGCTGTACAGCTTTGCTGACACACTGCACATTTCAATTACCCATATTAGTTTTTATATTTTTACATCAAACATAGCAAGGTCAAAACATGCTCTGAAATATAATACTTTATACACTAATACATTAAAACAGCATGTTTTGACCCCTACATCACATCAATCACTTTATATGCTGATTAGCAATTACTCGTTGAACTCCTTCTTGATGTTCTCTGTGACATCAGAAGCCTTGTCCATCGCCTTATTGAACACGTCATCCCTCCTAAATACAGGACCTGAAAAGCCATATCTGAATGAGAAGAACAATCCGACAATCAGAAGCGGAACACATACCCAGAATGCAAGTAAAAGCAAAAGCACACATACCGTGATAGGCATTTTGATTATCTCATCACCATTCCTGGTCACATCAAAGAAATTCTCATTGCCAATCTTGATAACCTTTCCTACCCACTTGAAAAACTTTGCGAGCAAATCACCGAAGGTAACCCTCTTCACCTTCACTTCAACTTCATCATACGCCGCTGTTCTCTCGGCACCTGTATTCTGCTCCGTAGTGTAACTTGAATACTGTGGTGCGCCCGTCTTGCCAAGCTGCTCTAAATATACAACCGCGTCAAGCATATCAAAATCGCATGCATTTAACGCCGCCTTGGCATCCTCAAGGCTAACCCCTGTCCTCTGTGATAGCTTCATCGCCCTGTCAAATTTCTCTTCACTGCTAAGTTCCATAATTATTTTCCTCCGTTTTCTCTTTTTATTATATCCTTATTGATTGAAGCTTGACAAGTATAATCTCATCAGAGCACGCTGTTTTATATAGCGTTTTTGATTTCTGATTCATTATCTCCTGCCGATGGTTATAATATAAGCTTAGAAAATTAATCTAAAAGGGGAGAAAGATTAAAAATAGGTTAAATTATAATTATTGAGCTGCAGCTATATTCTGATATAATCAAACTGTTGTCGCACCCATTCTGGCAACAGAAATGGGGTGTCTAAATGGAAATCCTTATCTCATTTTTTGTTTTCGTTGTGGCAGGCATAGTCAGCTACCATATCTACAAATGGCTGGACGGCGACAATAGCGACAATTAGTCAAAGCGGAGGCTCTACCGTACAAAAAGAGAAGAAACCCCACAAGCTAGCACCTTGTGGGGTTTCGTTTTAGTGTCTAAATGCCTTATCTCTTTTAGCTGCCGCCATTGTAACATATGCACCAGCCAAAATCAAGTATTCCCTTTTTTCAAAAAATATTCCTGGGACACTTGGTGTCAGACCCCTGTCCCAGGCTGGCTGGGACAGGGGTCTGACACCGGTGTCCCACTATTTAATCTTGAGGGCGCGCGTAGCATTGAGAACCGCAAGCACCATGACACCGACATCGGCGAAGATGGCAACCCACATGTTGGCAATTCCGATTGCGCCGAGTAAAAGGCATACCAGCTTGACCGCAAGGGCAAATACGATGTTCTGTCGCACAATTGTGAGGGTTCTTGTTGAGATTCTCATGGCAAGCGCAAGCTTTGCAGGGTCATCATCCATTAGGACAACGTCCGCAGCCTCAATGGCTGCGTCTGAGCCAAGGGCACCCATCGCAACACCGATATCAGCTCTTGAAAGAACCGGTGCATCATTGATACCGTCACCGACGAATGCAAGATTCTCCTTCGCACCCTTCTCACCAAGAAGTCTCTCAACCTGTGCTACCTTGTCTGCCGGAAGAAGCTCACTGTGTATCTCATCAAGGCCAAGCTCCGTACCCACACGCTGTGCGGTTCTGGCTGTGTCTCCCGTGAGCATTACGGTCTTTATGCCACCCGCCTTAAGACCGGCTATAGCCTCCTTTGATGTCGGCTTGACAACATCAGATATGGTAATACAGCCGGCATACACGCCATCTATCGCAACATACACCGATGTTCCGTCATCATGCTCCGATGTGACAGAGGCACCGACCTTGTTCATAAGCTTGACATTACCTGCGGCAACCTTCTTTCCATCAACCACTGCCTTTACACCGTGGCCTGCGACCTCCTCGATGCCGCTCACACGCTCAAGCTCAAGCTTATCCGCATAAGCCTTTTTAAGACTGAGGCTTATAGGATGGCTTGAACCGCTCTCAGCGTATGCAGCATAGTATAAAAGCTCATCCTGTGAAAAACCGTTCTCCGGATAATTTCCGGTGACCTCGAACACACCCTTAGTGAGTGTTCCGGTCTTATCAAACACAATGTATTTCGTGGCTGCAAGAGCCTCAAGATAGTTAGAACCCTTGACAAGGATACCGTTTGTCGAGGCACAGCCGATTCCGCCAAAGAAGCTGAGCGGAATGGAGATTACAAGTGCACACGGGCAGCTTATAACAAGGAATGTGAGCGCTCTTATAATCCATGTCTGCCATGCAGCCGGATTACCCATTATCATGTTAAAAATCGGTGGTATGAGAGCAAGAGCAAGCGCACTGTAGCATACCGCAGGAGTGTAATACTTGGCAAACTTCGTTATAAAGTTCTCTGACCTTGACTTCTTAAGACTGGAATTCTCAACAAGGTCAAGTATCTTCGACACTGTGGAATCACCAAATTCCTTTGTTGTGCGGATATGGATTGTTCCTATGAGATTGATACATCCGCTTATAACCTCGTCGCCGCATGCGGCATCCCTTGGAACACTCTCACCTGTGAGTGCACTTGTATTGAGTGAGGTATTTCCCTCTATTATAATGCCATCAATAGGAACCTTCTCACCCGGATTTACAACTATTATGGTTCCAATCTCAACCTCATCCGGGTCAACCTTCTCAATCTGACCATCAACAACAATATTCGCATAGTCCGGTCTGATGTCCATAAGTGCCGCAATGTTCTTTCTGCTCTTTCCGACTGCAACGCTCTGGAAAAGCTCTCCTATCTGGTAAAAAAGCATAACCGCAACGCCCTCTCGGAACTCTCCAAGCGCAATCGCACCCACCGTGGCAACAGCCATAAGAAAATTCTCGTCAAAGACCTGTCTCTTTAATATTCCCTTCCATGCCTTCTTCAGTATATCATATCCTATAACAAAATACGGAACCATATAGAGTACGGCTGCAATCCACACGTTCAGTTCAAGGATTTTCTCAAGTACAGTTACCGCTGCAACAAGTACTGCGGCAATTATTATTCTGTATAACATAGTTTTTTGTTTTTTATTCATAAAAGCCTCTTTTCTGAGCTAAAATAAAATCTATATGCCCTCTTCATCCGTAAAACAAATGCCGTATAGTAAATCTGCTGCCGGCACCATGCACCGGCAGCAAATATTCAAATCAATGCCTGCGTTGACATTCTACATATTTAATAACTAAAGACGGCTCTGCAGCTTAAGCCTCCGGAACCGGCATGCCAAGCTTAAAGCTCAATCACGCAGTCATCTTCAACCTTCTTGCAGTTAGCGTAAGCTTCCTTCATAACCGCGTCGACATCTGCGCCATCCTCAAATTCAACCTTGAGCTTAAGTGTCATAAAGCTTAATGACGCGTCCTTAACTCCCTTAGTATTCTTAACCGCTTCCTCCATCTTAGCTGCACAATTAGGGCAGTCAACCTCTACATTGTATGTCTTCTTCATAATAAGATCCTCCTCTTAAATTTAATATTTATAGTAATCATCCGGTATACAATTTTCAAAATATCCGATACCGGATTATTACATATATTACATGTGTTATAGCTTATTCCTCTACATGCTCCATTCCCATGCTGAGAATGTTTCTAACATGCTCATCGTCAAGGGCGTAGAAAATTATCTTACCCTCCCTGCGGAACCTGACCAGCTTCGCATCCTTGAGAATCCTTAGCTGGTGGCTGACCGCCGACTGTCCAAGATTCAAAAGCTGCGCAATATCATTCACACACAGCTCACTCTCAAACAGGGCATACAGTATTCTTATTCTCGTTGAATCTCCGAATACCTTAAAAAGCTCTGCAAGGTCATACAGGTACTCATCATCCGGCTGCTGCTCCAATACCCGCTTCACCACATCCTCATGTGCTGCCAGAAATTCACTCTGGTCTCCGATGTTGTCTGCCATCTAACTCCTCCTCTCTTCGCAAACAATCATTATGTATCCACAAAACACTGCTTATGAATATAGTGCGCTGCACAATTATCTATAACGATAATTTTACATATTAGTGTTTGTTCATCTGTTCATATCTTCATTATATTCATATATGTTCAGATGTCAATATGTTTTTGCATTTTTCTCTATTTTTTATAATGTCAAGATTAATCCCACATGTTTTATATACTACGTCCTTGTGTATTGTGCATTATCACAAATGGTTCATAACACATACATAAAAAAAATGAAAAAATAGTTGATTTTTTTCCAATACTATGATAATATACTTTCCAGCGGCGTGTGGCTCAGCTTGGTAGAGCGCTACGTTCGGGACGTAGAAGTCGCAGGTTCGAATCCTGTCACGCCGATTTTGACGTATTTATATTTCGCACATTTAACATTTAATTTCTAATCCCAAAGTCACGGTACTCGAATTTCAAGAGTACTTTTTTTGTGCCTTTTCCCGCCTGCAATAAAAATAAGTCTTCTATGAATTTATCTTATCATAGAAGACCTATCGCTTAATGGCTTTTTACAAAAACTTTCATACACTCAATGCTTGGGAGTTATTAATTTGCTTCCTCCTCCACAAGCTTGCCATCTGTCAATACATATCTTTTCTTACACATTTTTGCCACCACCGGATTATGTGTTACTATTATCATTGTAATCCCTGTCTCATTTAATTTCTGCAAAAGTCTCATAAGGCTCTCTGTATTTTCTGAGTCCAAAGCTCCTGTCGGCTCATCGGCAATTATTACCTTGGCATTCATATTAAGTGCCCTCGCGATTGCCACACGCTGTTTTTGACCGCCTGAAAGCTGGTTGACTTTTTTGTCAAGATATTTCTCCATGCCTACCAGACTTAACATTTCCTTTGCACCAGCCTTAACCTCACGATTATAAGTATTTCCAATTATTTGTGGCAGACACACATTTCTGATTACCGTCTCCCCATCAAGCAAACCAAAATCCTGCATAACAATGCCTATCTCCCTATTTCTAAGCCTGCTTTTTTGTCTGTCAGACATTTTGGATATATCCTTTCCATCAAAAAGATAGCTTCCATCCGTCTGCCTGTCTATTCCTGCAAGGATATGAAGAAGGGTTGATTTTCCAGAACCTGAAGGTCCCGAAATTGCCACCATATCCCCTGCATTTACATTGAAATCTACGTCCTTTAACGCATGTACCTGTGAACTCTTTCCCTGATTATATATCTTATTAATTTTTTCCATCTTTATCATATCAATCTATTCTCCCTCGTTCCCATTGTAAACAGCTATCTCCGCGAGCTTTTTTGACTGTCCAAAGCCAACAAACACACTTGTCAACAAAATTAACCCCATAATTACCGCACAGAAAATATAACTGAATATTCCTGTTTGATAATTATATAGACCAAATACCTTTTCCATAACCACATTTATTGAAAAGAATGTAATCAAAAATGCTATAACAAGCAAAAGCAGTCCTGAGAAAAATATGACTGATATCATTTTCTTTCTTGACATTCCAAGGATATAAAAAATACCAAATTCCTTTTGGTGCTGAACAATCATAAGATACATATAGCCACCATACCCAAATACTGCAATCGCAGCAATCATGACAAATGCAATTATATATTTGGCATTTTCCCTCAACATATTCATAAATGAATTTTTCAGTATCAAATCTGTCGCTTCTACATATCCATAATCGCCTACGCTCTCTTCAAGACCTTCTTTTAGTTTCTGCCTGTCGTATCCACTTTCAGGAAGTACGATAAACTTTGCACCAAGGTCTACCTCAAAATCCATATCCTTTTTTAAATCATACATTACCATGTATCTGTTACATCCGCTATTCTCAGGGATAACTCCAAGCGTACCCAGGCTTTCAGAAGACCCATAACTGTTTATTAACGGTAATGCCTCATTCTTTTTTAGTACACCTGTCACAACACATTTTACTGCCTTTCCATCCATATCAAAAACCTCTGTCTGTGTTCCAACAGGTAATTCTCTCTCAAGTATTTCGCTGACAAGAATAGGTATACCACCATCAACATCATAGCTTATCTTTCCGCTTTTGAGTTTAAAATTTACATTATGTGCCATTTCATCATTATACATAAATGACAACGCATTTGAATAAACTGCATTACCAGCATCATCTGTTTTATTAGTATTATAATTTATCGTTTCCGTACCACTTTGAAAAACAAGCCCCACGCCTTCTGTCTCAATAATCTTTTCGTATATATCATCAGTCAGCGAATTTTCTCCGTAATGCTGCTGTTGATATTCATATACAAAGTTTCCCATATTAAAATGCAGCGCTTCATCAAAATCTATATCATAAGAATTTACAATTTTTTGTTTTTTCTGTAAAAACTCATCGATTGGATTTAACACAGTGAATGCAAAAATAAGCATAAAGACAAGCTGCACCAACAAAATTATCTCGTTCCAAAAACGCTTTGCATACAAATATCTGCATATCCTTAAATAATTCATATTTTCTCCATTTCCAAAATTCGGACTTTTATCATGCCAAAATTTCTATGCCGTCATTTTTAATGTCTGTTTTAAGGTACATAAAACTGACACCGTATAGACCACTGCCAACGCAATTATAAGTGTATAAAAATCTGGAAATGCATCCAAATAAATCAGGCTTAAAAGCGGAAATGTCTTATAATGCAAAAACAGGGCAATCACAACTCCAATCACATAATATATACTCCAGTGGCCATAAATTATCATCAGACCTTTTAATCTCGTCATTCCACAAAGTCTCAGAATATCAATATCTTTCTGGTAAAAGTTAATCCACTCGTACATCACTCTTATCACAGTAATTCCTGCCATCAGACACAATACCACTGCTATTTTTCCATACCTTATCTGATTTTCCACAAAAATTTCATCCGTATTATTATCCGGCATACAAAAATGCGAATCCGAAAACTCATCAGACAATTCATTTACATATTTAATAAGCTGTGAGTTTGTTACACCCCGCAGATGGATAAATATCTGTTCAGGTAAATACTTTTCCTTATAACATTTATATGGAATTATCACATATTCCATATCATCATCATACGAGTACTTTATCTCTGAATAATCCTCCTCAAAAAGATTAATTGTAGATTCCTTGGATAACGCCGCCTCAAAATTCCATGGAACAATCCACCCTGAGCCTATTATCTTGAAATTCTCACCATCAATTTCTATTTCATTTTTATTATATTTTACCATCCAACTGTCAGAGACAAAAGCCACATTTTGCGCATTTTCCTGCATCTTCGCGTCAAAAAAGCTTCCTGTAGTAATCGGAAACCATCTGCCTGCTTCCGTTCCATCCCATCCTATTAAAATCTGTTTTTCTGATACTTTCGTAAAATATATTACATTTAAGACACCCTTTTTGGACATTTTATAAACATATTCATTTATTTTATCAATATTATTTTTTGTTTCCACTCCAACATCAACCGTAATTGTGGCATTTATGTTATGGGAATTTTCAAGCTCATATAAACCATTTGAAACTCCAAACATTACACTTATGCAATATATACACACGACTACTCCACAAAGCAAAAGAAAAGATGCATACTTATGCATACCTATTTGTTTCCTCAAAATATACAAAAATATCATAGCACACTCCATTCAGCAAAATATCAAGGAAGATTTTTTACATCTTCCCTGATACCTATTTATGCAATATTAACTACATATATCAATGCCTAGCTTCTTTATTAAAAGATGCTTCCGAGCCAGAACCACATTTTGCTACAAACCATCCCTTTGCATAATTTATATTTTTTCTTGATATGCTCTTACTTTCAGAATAAACATTCGTTCCCTCTGAAAAATAATATGTATTTTCTCCTTCTGGATCCCAATGATAATTACTTCCATCATAGTACTGTACCCGAATCGCAGCCATAAGGTAATTATCTACAGGATTGCAGGAACATCTTGTTATAGATGCCGTTGCACTATCAGCATTTGATGAAATACTCACATCAGCTGAATCATACGGCTTGTTTGGAGTTGCAAATACATTTGTTGACAATCCTGCTGTTGACAATACCACTGTCGAGACAATACCTGCTACTATAGCTGATATCTTTTTTTTCATAACTTCTACCTTCCTCCTAATATATAAGTGTAGGGTTTCAGTACCCAACAGCCAGTTGGGACTTAAT